>OCRP01000081.1_pt1 | contig 113672 bp, 87 predicted proteins | sample 1538871 | NCBI WGS metagenome assembly OCRP01 (sample SAMN04571731, study PRJEB22368) | human gut metagenome | biome: human gut; material: stool | host: Homo sapiens | place: Luxembourg | collected 2012-09-20 | reverse complement strand
AGTGTTTAAACAATATGTAATCGGTTCTTTTTACCACCTAAATTGACGAAGAACCGAAAAAAATTCATATAAGACAATTCCCGTATATTGGTTGAGTGGTTCTGATGTCAAGTTACTTTAAGCTTAGTACACTGTAAAGTTACTGATAATCAGCCATTTAGCTAAATTTTATTAGTTATATTACGTTAATTAACTCTCTCATTTTCAAACGATTACATTAGAATTAACAGAGTATTGTTTATAAAGAACTACGACAAACAGATGTGTTCCATGAATTTCTGCATTGTAATGGGGTTCGCTTTTGAGGATTTATCTTCTTATAGAATTTTATAAAATAGGAATAATCATTAAAACCTAACGTGTCGGATATCTGTTCAATAGTCATATTGGTATGTCTCAGTAAATGCTCTGCCTCAATATATATGCGGTTGTTTAATATCTTTAATGGTGTTTGAGGGTGTTGTGGATTGCAGTCATACATCTTTGTATATCGTGCAAGTAGGACAGTGGATATTCCTAATTCTCCTGCATACCATTTAATTTCTTTTTTTGTTTTGAAGTTAGCATCCACTAATGCGATAAAGTCTAAAAATGTTTTATACGAAGTACTGTTGATATTTCTTCTTACCTCTTGACTCCATTTACCATACCGCTCAGCTTTCATTATAAATTCTGTAAGTAAAGAAGCCATGATGGAATTGTGACCATAAAGTGAGGTTCGTGTACTCTCTTTTATCATCTCTTTTAATACATTTGTTAAAGAGTTGACATTTTGCATGTCAACATCACAAAACATACATTTACCGTTTCTATTGAATATTTCATATTTTATATGATCAGCCAACATTGTTTGTATCATGGTAAAAAAAATATCTGAAAAAGCCACGCCTATACCTTTCAAACAACTTACATTGTGAAAGGTGTGCGTTTGGTCTGAGTTTAAGAAAAAAATTCTATTTTCTTTAATCTCATATTCATCATGGTTAACATGGTTGACACCCTCTCCAAAAGTAACAAATAGTATGACATAAGTGTTATGAAAATGAAAACCATTCAAAGAAATAGGACAATCGTTTTTTGAAGTGTCGAATGAAACAGCCTCACAAAAAATGTCATTTAATTGTTCTTCATTGGTATTTGGCTTAGTTGTATTGCCCTTTAAATATGAACTTTGAACCATTTTATTATTTTTGAAATTTTTATAATATGATCAGTTGATTGTCTTGTATGCTAAAATGATGATTGATTTTCGATCATTATGTTCAACAATAACTTTGTACAAAAGTATAATTAAAAAATTAAAAAACGTTGCATTGCTATGTTAAAAAAATAAATATGTTTGCAAGTTTACCATAATATGCATGTGTCAGAAAAAATGTTAAACAAAAATAGCATGGAATGGCATGGGTATTAGCTATTTATTTATGAGTAAATTTCTTAAATAGTAGTAATTTTTTTCTTACAAAAAATAATTTGTTGCTGCTTGTTTTATGTAAAAAATGGTATAAACACAAATCTGTTTTGTTTTGTACCATTATTTGTTAATATTTTTTTTGCTATAGTCTGAGCAATATTTATACTTTTGCAATGTGTTTTAAAATTGTCAGCTGAAATATAAAAACATAGAGGTGGAAAAAGCCCCCAACCTATAATTCTTGTAGTAAGAATGGGACACAAGACAAATAAATAATTGAATTTCATTAAACATGAAAAATTATTATGAATTGACAAATGATAAAGTTCTTAACGAAGATGAACTTTTTAGTTTAAAGGGAGGTGCTGCATGTTCTTATGGCTGCCAAACTAATGTGTGTACTACAAATAGGGCAGGAGCTAAACCTGCTTGTACAGATGCTTATTGTCGTAACGGAATGGGACCGGTAAAATCGGATAACTGCGTATTATTTAAAACATTCTAATTATCCGTATTAAAAAATAGGGAGGGAATCTGTTGTTTAAATAGGTTCCCTTTTTGTTAAATCAATAAATATGAAACGTTTTATTTTTAATAATTATTATATTCTGCGTCATGATAAGAAACGCACTTTCATCTTATCACAAGGCGCATCAATTGCAACTCCAAAGCATTTGCCTGTAAATACTTACTGGCAATCAATGGTACATCCTGTTTATGCCATGATGTTGGCTTTTTTTTCGACTCCAACAACTATTGTTGACGCCTGTGAAAATATATCAAGATTTATGCAGGTAGATAAAAAAACTGTGTATAGTTTTATCAACAACTTATTGGAAGCTAAAGAGCCTATGCATACTGAACTTAATGGGTTTTGTAATGATTTTCCTGTAAACCTCATTATAGAGGAAGAGAAAGAAGTTTTTCCTCGTGTTGAATATAAGCCAGAGCTTTTTGTTTTTGATGAAATTGATTTCAGCACTAGAAGAATGTTTAGTGCTCCATTGTCGTTGGTGTTTATGCCTAACAATAATTGTTATACAAAATGTATTTATTGTTATGCTGATACAAAATCTCGCAAAAACCTCCTTACTTTTGAAGAAATAGAAAAGTTTGTTTATGAGGCTAAATCAATAGGTATAAGAGATTTTCTCATTACAGGTGGCGATATTTTTATGTACCGTAATTGGCGGCAATTTTTTGAACTTCTTAAATCGGTAGGCTATCTGTCTGATTTGGCTTCAACAAAGAAACCTCTTTCTAAGGAGGAAATATCAGATTTCTCTAAATTTGGAATTCGTCTTCAAGTATCTTTAGATAGTGTTATTGAGGAAACTGCATCTAAGGTACTCAATGTGAGTGATGGCTATGTTGCGAAAATGAAACAATCTCTTGAAAATATAGAGAATGCCGGAATAAGTTATCAAATAGCAACCGTGTTAACTAATCGTAATGATTCTATTAAAGAGTTAGTATCATTGCGCGATTATTTGAAAACTTTAAAGCATCTTGAACGATGGGAAATACATGTCGCTTTTAAATCCTTGTATAGCGTTATCGATTTTGACAATATAAAGTCAAGTAGGAAAGACATAAATTCAATAGAGCAATGGGTTAAACAAAATCAAAAGAACTTTCCTTGTGAGATATTATGGTCGCCTGATGATGATGCTAAATATAATAAAATAAAAGATGGAAGTGAAAACTTTGAGGGGGATGCTTGTTCTGCAAATGTTAACAATATGGTCGTATTGCCAGATGGTATGGTGACAATTTGTGAGCAATTGTATTGGAACTCAAATTTTGTAATAGGAAATGTTAAAAATAGCACCTTAACGGAAATATGGAATTCTAAAAAAGCAATTGATTTGTCTTTATGCTCTCAATCTTCGATACAAAATGATAGTCCTTGCTCAACATGCAAAATTTTTGAACGTTGTTTTCGTGCTTCAAACAGATGCTATGTTAACATAATGAAAGCTTATGGTATTGATAATTATGATTATCCTGATCCACGATGCTTTTGGGCCCCGAAATTCGCTTTAGATATTACACATGAGTAACTTATAGAGATGAAGTTTGAACAGATTAGACAATTAGATGCAATGCAGTGTGGAGTTGCATGTTTACAAATCGTTTGTAGTTTCTATGGACGAGATTATTCTGCCGACTTATTATCGAAAATTTGTTACGCCACAACTGAAGGTGTGTCTATGCTTGATATCAAAGAGGCGGCGAATATGTTGGGATTTAATACAATGTGTGCCCGAGTGGAAATAAAAGATTTGTATAAAGCTTCAGGGCCATGTATATTGTATTGGAATCAAAACCATTTTGTTGTTTTATTAAATATCAAGAAAAACCAGTTCTTTAATGTAATGGATCCGGCTAAGGGTAGAGTGGTTTATAGTCTCGAAGAATTTCGTCAGCATTGGATAAGTGAATCTTGTAATGGTAGGGAAGAGGGTATTGTTATGTTTATGGAAACTACATCAAGTTTTTATACTTATAAAGTTAAAAAAGAAAATATAATAAAGAATGATAATTCTTTTCATTTCTTTTTTGATTATGTTAAGAAATATCGTAAATTATTTATTCAAATTATAATAGGTCTTTTATTAAGTTGTTTGCTTCAACTTGTTTTGCCTTTTCTTACGCAAAGTATAGTAGATGTAGGCATAAAAAAACAAGATGTGGGTTTTGTTTGGTTGGTACTTATTGGACAATTTGTTTTGGTTGTTAGTAGTACATTAGTAGATTTTATACGTCGTTGGCTTTTGCTTCACATATCGCTTCGTATAAATTTGTCTTTATTGAGCGATTTCTTCATAAAATTACTTTCTCTTCCAATGTCATTTTTTGATACAAAACTTATGGGTGATTTGATGCAAAGGATGAATGACCATGATCGGGTGAATAATTTTCTTACTCAACAGGCTTTGAGTATTGCTTTTGCCCTTTTGACATTTAGTGTGTTCTCTGTTGTTTTATTTTTATATAGTAAATTTGTTTTTGTTCTTTTCTTTGTCGGAAGTATATTATATGGCATATGGTTAACATTGTTCTTAAAGCGCAGAAGGTTGCTCGATTACGATTTATTTGAGCAACAGGCTATAAATAATAATATGACATATGAATTTATTACATCTATACAAGAAATAAAGTTGCAAGGATGTGAGCAACGTAGACGTTGGAAATGGGAGAATATTCAAACTGATTTATTTGATTTGCAGATGAAATCTCTTAAGTTGCAGCAAGTACAGGAAGCCGGTGGATTGTTTATAAATGAAATTAAGAATGTTATTATTGTTATCGTTTCTGCTACATCTGTCATTCATAACGAAATGACATTGGGTATGATGTTGGCAGTTCAATATATTATCGGTCAACTAAATTCTCCTGTGGAACAACTTATGCTATTTATTTATTCTTTGCAAGATGTAAGAATTAGTGTTGAGCGAATAAATGAAATACATAGATTGGATGATGAAAATGGAAAACATGGTTTATGTAAGAGCTTGTCTGGTTTGGAATCAGGTATTAGCATTAAAAATGTAAGGTTTAAGTATGACCCACATGCATTTGTAAATGTTTTGGATGACATTAATATAAATATTCCTTTAGGTAAAATGACCGCAATAGTAGGAGCATCTGGTAGTGGAAAGACAACACTAATACGCTTGATGTTAGGATATTATAATACTTTAAATGGCATAATAAAAATAGGAAATGTTGATATCAATTGTCTTGATAAGCAATGGTGGAGGCATCAATGTGGGGTCGTTATGCAAGATGGAGTAATTTTTTCAGATAGTATAGCGCGCAATATTGCTGTAGACGATGAGAGAATTGATAGTAAACGTTTATATAAAGCAGCAGAAATAGCATGTATTAAAGAATTCGTGTTAGCATTACCTCTTAAGTTTAACACAATGATAGGACATGATGGTATGGGATTGAGTCAAGGGCAAAAACAGCGCATCCTTATAGCACGAGCTGTTTATAAAAACCCTAGTTTTATATTTTTTGATGAGGCAACAAATTCTCTAGATGCAAATAACGAAAAAAAAATTGTAGAAAATTTATCTCAGTTTTACGAAGGAAAGACAGTTGTTGTTGTGGCACATCGTCTAAGTACGGTATTGAATGCGAGCCAAATTATTGTTTTAGATCATGGGCATGTAGTAGAAGTAGGTAACCATTGTTCGCTTATAGCAAAACGTGGCGCTTATTATCAATTAATAAAAAATCAACTTGAACTCGGTAATTAGGAAATGAAACAAAAAAATGATGATATAAAAAACGACATACGTTTAAATCTTCGTTCTGAAAAGACACGTCGTTTTATTGTAGAAAGTCTTCCGTTTTTTGTTAGATATGGAACTATAGTTATTGCAATAATTGTATCGCTTTTGTTTGTGGTAGTTTTTTGTTTAAAATACGATGATCTGCCGTTAGGACAATATTTATTTCCTCAATTATATTGACAAAGCTTAAGATTAAAAGGTAAATTTTGACTGTTAGTTAACAAATATACCATTAATAATTAACTTTAGTTGCTGCTTGTTAGGTAGCAATTTCTTAATTTTGTACTCTATTACATTGGAGTCCCATAAAATGGACGAATTTGGTAATTGTTATAATTATTTTTTTATAAAATTGGTTTTGTTTAAAAATTCTTATTGCTATGGATAAACGTTTCAAGCTTTTGTTTATAATCTTGTGCTTTGCAATATCTGCGTTTGCGCAACAGTTTTCTGTCTCAGGAAGGGTTACAGATGCTGATGGTCATCCGCTCGACTTTGCTAATGTTTTCATTGTCGCTCCTGGCGATAAGATAGAAGCAAGTGCTGTGTGTGATGTTGATGGAAAATTTAAGATGACGGTTAGCGCAGGCAAATGTATGCTGGGATGTACGTTTATCGGATATGAGATGTACCAGAACGTTATCGACTTGAACAGCGACATAGATGTGGGAGATATCAAAATGCAGCAAAGTGCCACAGAATTGCAGACGGTTGTGGTGCAAGGGCGTTTAATGAGCGTGCGCATGCAGAAAGATGGCTATAGTGTGGATGTTTCTAAAATAAACAATGATTTCAACAACGCCCTTGATCTCATGCGTTGCATTCCCCAAGTACAGGTTAAGGACAACGAACTGAAGGTGGCAGGCAAGCAACAGGTGCTGGTGAAAATAGGTAATGTTGTGCAGCGTGTAGAGACGAGCGAGCTGCCTGATGTGCTTAAAGGCTATGACGCACGGCTTGTTGAACGAGTAGAGGTTCTTCGTCAGCCACCATTGCGCTATGACAAAGACGGCAACACCGCGATGATTGTCTTGCACACCACGCCAGGCTTTAGTAAGTATTTTGGTGGCATAATAGGCACAGAAGAGATGAAGGGAGAAAACTATAATTTTCGTTATGGTGGCTTCGGACAGTTGATGTATAACACGGAAAAGATGTTCCTTTCTGTGGCGCCGTCTGCCAACTGGAACGGGTCTTATATGAAGGAGTCGGCTCAATACGACTATGGCTCTTATTTATATAAAAATGTTTCTCCGTCTAAAGGTGACAATAACTATGCGGGTGTAAGGGGCATCCTTCAATGGAACTATTCGAAAAGCGGATTGCTCGGTTTGACAGGAGGATTCAATAAACGCAGCATCGACAATGTCTTTGTGTCTTCCGATTGGGCTGAGCCTCAAACAAATGGGGTCGTAGATGCTAAAAGCAACAACGACATAAGTTTCCGCACGCCAAAGAAAACTGTTACTGCATACATGGAGCAGACTCTCGGACGCCCCGAGAACAAGATGTGGCTTGAAACATCTTATTATGATTATACAGAGAAGCAGAATTCAGATTACGTCTCTTTGAGCGTGAAAGACGGCAAGAAATTTTTTACTTACAACGACAAAGATTGTCTGAAGGTTAGAGGAGTGGGCGTAAACAACGATTACTCCTTGCTTCTCGACACCACAGCCCACAACACCACTTTCGATTTTGGTGCTCGTTTCTCTTTCTCGCGCACCGACAAAGACCGTGACCACAACCAATGGATGTGCATTGACCTCAACGAGACAGCATATGAGGAGACGGCTCTTTTCAAGCTTGATGAGTATGTGCTTGCACCTTACGCCAGCTTGTCGTCACAGCTTACAAAGAAATGGTGGATGCGTCTTGGGCTTGTTTCTGACATCGCCTGGCGACGCAACAAGCAGATTGAGGATAGCTGGCATAAGACGTTCGTCACATGGTTGCCTTCTTTGCATACAAGCTTCGCCTTCAATCCTCATCACCAGCTGTCGTTCACCCTCAACTCCTCTGTTACGCAGCCAAAGTTTGGACAGCTTAATCCGTTTGGTTGGCGTGTCAATCAGAAACAATATGTTCGTGGCAACATGCAGTTGAAGCCTGAAAAACATTACGACTCGCGTCTCACTTACACATATAACGGCAGCCTGTCGGTATCGGGAGTGATGAATTTCGGTCACGACATCATAGCACAGGTAACCTCGTTTTCTGATGGCTATATTGTTACAAAACCCGAGAACGCACAGAACAGCGCCGAGTATGGGCTTTCTGCCAGCTATTGGTTTAACCGTCTGTCGTGGCTAACGCTTTCTGTTGGTGCTGAGGGCGTTTATGCTCGCTACACTTCAGACAATCCTCTGCTCGCCAAGTGTGCGGAGAGCATGCAGTGGGGGCTCAATGGCTACGCCGAATTTGTGTTCAACACACAACGCACGTTTACAGGCTATGTGTCAGGCTCTTATGAGGGACGACGTAAGACCACGGTGTCTGTGGTGCGTCCGCAAAACGATGTGTCTGTGGGTGTGACTGGCTATTTTCTTAAACGTAACCTTAGCGTCAGCTTGTCGGGCATGAACCTTCTTTCGTCCACATACCGTGGCTACGGCAAGAGCGGTGACCATTCTTTCACGTTCCGCAACCGTTACAGCTATCCCACGCTTTACCTTTCCGTGTCTTATAAGTTCTTCAACTCAAAGGATAACTCTCCTGAACGCAAGATGAGTTCTGAAGATGTGGAGCGTAGGTTCTGATTATGGCGTTTCTGTGAGTCAATGTTATGGCCGTTTTCGTTTTTTATGTAATAGAAAGTAAGTAATGTCGTTTTTTTTGCCTAATTTTGCAAGATGATATAAAAACGATAATTTACGACAAAACATAAAAGAACAAGATGAGTAAAGGAAAACTGGCCAAGTTTGCCGACATGGAGAGATATGAGAATGTGTTCCAGTATCCCTATTCGGTTATCGACAACGTGCCTTTCGACATGAAGGGAAAATGGCGAGAGCAATATTTCAAGAACAACAATCCCATCGTGCTGGAGCTGGGATGCGGCAAAGGCGAATATACTGTTGGGCTGGCAAAGCTGTTTCCAGATGTCAACTTTATTGGTGTCGACATCAAGGGCTCACGCATGTGGACAGGCGCCACACAGGCTCTCAATGAGGGGATGGCCAACGTGGCGTTCCTGCGCACGAACATCGAGATCATTGACCGCTTCTTCGCTGAGGGCGAGGTGAGCGAGATATGGCTCACGTTCAGCGACCCGCAGATGAAGAACCCGCGCAAACGTCTTACCAGCACCTTCTTTATGAACCGTTATCGTCATTTCTTAAAAGATGGCGGCGTGGTGCATCTGAAGACAGACTCAAACTTTCTTTTTACATACACCACATATATGGTAGAGCGCAACGCGTTGCCAGTGTTGTTCCGTACCGAAGATTTATATCACACCGAGGGCATAGATGCTCAAACCCAAACCATATTGGGCATACAAACTTATTATGAGAGTCAGTGGATAGAGCGTGGCCTAAATATACGATATATGAAATTTCGTTTACCACAAGAAGGCGAGTTAGCTGAGCCCGATATTGAGATTCCGCTCGACGATTACCGTAGCTACAAGCGTCCTAAGCGTAGCGGACTGGAAACGAGTAAATAATATTAATCCGTATCTTTTGCAAACCACATCTTCATATTGACAGAAAATATAATACAAACATATCACAAATCACAAATATTAATAGCATTTATAAACTATGAAGAAACAATTTGTTGTAATCTTAATAGCCCTCTTCGCGCTTGGTACGGCAACGGTGTCGGCTGTTGACGGCAAGAAGCTGACGGCTTACGTAAATCCGATGATTGGCACAAGCGGAATGGGACATACGTTTCCTGGCGCTTGTGCTCCATTTGGTATCGTGCAACTTAGCCCTGAAACAGATACCATTCCACAAAATGTTGATGGACGTTATCAGGGAAAGGTGTACGAATATTGTGCTGGTTATCAGCATACTGATCCTACAATCGTAGGTTTCAGTCATACACACCTTAGTGGTACAGGTCATTCTGATTTAGGCGATGTGATGCTAATGCCGCAAACCGGAAGTTTGCGTCTAAACCCAGGAACGGCTACTCATCCCGATGCTGGCTATCGCTCACGATTTAATCATGACACAGAGAAGGCTGCCCCTGGCTATTATGAAGTGATGCTTGCTGATGAAGGCGTTCGTGCTCAACTTACAGCTACCCAACGTGTAGGTGTACATAAATATACTTTCCCTAAAGGTGCCGACTCGCGTGTTATTCTTGATATGTTGCATGGCATATATAATTATGATGGCAAAGTGTTGTGGAGCAGCATACGCGTAGAAAACGACACCTTGCTCACCGGCTATCGTATCACCAATGGTTGGGCCAATTGCAATTATACTTATTTTGCAATTACACTGAGCAAGCCCATTAAAAGCTATGGCTACCGCGATATGAAAAAGCCTAAGTATCGTGGCTTTATGGGTAAGTTGCGTTTGCATGAGAATTTTCCCGAGATTGCAGGTCGCGACATTGTGGCCTATTTTAATTTCGACAACGTTACATCGCAAGAACTGGTGGTGAAAGTGGCGCTATCGGCCGTGAGCACTGAGGGCGCATTAAAGAACCTCAGAAGCGAGGTGGGCGGAAAATCGTTTGAGCAAGTGTATGCTGAAACCGATGCGCAATGGAATAAAGAACTGGATGTAATAGAGTGTACAGGTACGTCAGACCAGATGGCCATGCTCTACACCTCGCTCTACCACACCATGATCAACCCCTCGGTCTACATGGATGTAGACCGCCAATATCGCGGACTCGACGGAAACATACATAAGGCCGATGGCTTCACCAACTATACCATCTTCTCGCTTTGGGACACCTACCGTGCAGAACATCCGTTGCTCGGACTGCTCAAGACCAGTCGCAACACCGACATGGTAAAGTCGATGATTGCTCACCAGCAACAGAGCGTTCATCACCTCTTGCCTGTGTGGAGCCTTATGGGAAACGAGGGTTGGTGCATGACCGGTTACCATGCTGTATCAGTATTGTCAGATGCTATTGTAAAAGGGGCCGATGTTAATAGAGATGCAGCGCTCAAAGCGATGGTTGAAACAGCCACTTGTCCTTACTATGAGAGTGTAGGCGACTATATGAAGTATGGTTATGCACCATTCGATAAATATTCCACAGCTGCATCAAACACCCTTGAGTATTCATACGACGACTTTACTATTTATGCTGCAGCAAAGGCTTTAGGGCGCAACGATATTGCAGACATCTTTGCCAAACGTGCCTTATACTATCGTAACACTTTTGATACGACGGTAGGCTTTGCCTCGCCCCGACGTGTTGATGGCACATTTAAAGCCGACCTTGATCCTTATCAAACCTATGGCGAGGGCTTCATTGAAGGCAATTCATGGAACTTTTCGTTCTCTGCTCCTCAAGATGTAAAAGGGCTTATTCGTCTCTTTGGTGGTGACAAACAGTTTGTGCAAAAACTTGACAACCTGTTTGACATGGATTTACCCGAGAAATACTATAAAGACAATGAGGATATTACGGCCGATTGTCTTGTGGGTGGATATGTGCATGGCAATGAGCCCAGTCATCATATACCTTATCTCTATGCATGGACATCGGCTCCCTGGAAGACGCAACTGTGGATGCGCACCATTATGAATAAAATGTATCGAAACCATATACGCGGACTGGGTGGCAATGACGACTGTGGACAAATGTCGGCATGGTATATCTTCTCGGCATTAGGCTTCTATCCAGTATGCCCAGGTACCGACCAGTATGTATTGGGCGCTCCCTATCTTCCTTACATGAACGTGACACTTGAAAATGGTAAGCACATTGTGGTAAAAGCTCCTAAGGTGAGTGATAAAAACCGTTATGTGCAAAGCGTGAAAGTAAACGGTAAACCTTATTCAAAACTGTATCTCACACACAAAATGCTCACTGATGGATGTACCATCGAGTTTACAATGGGCAGTAAGCCCAATAAAAAGCGTGGCTTGGCGGCCGTTGACAAACCTTACTCAATGACCAAATAAATCATTTTATTAATAACATTAAAAAACAATTCGCTAATGAAACTAACAAATGTATTGGCGACACTATCTGTCGCAACAATTATTGCTTCGTGCGGAACAACAAAACTTACTGCCGACAATGGAAGCATTGCTGGCGGACTGAAAGAAACAAAGAAACAGCAGGTAGCTGCAAAGCGTTGGAAAAATTTCTCGATACCTAAAATTCTGTTTGAGGATAAGGCTCCGCAGAGCCAAGGGTCGAAGATTTATCATGCGCTCATACCTAATCCTACTGCATATATAAATAAGGTGGCACGTGAGGTGTTAAACACCCTCTATTATTCAGAGAAAGACAGCATACCCGCCTTTAATGTGTTGCATTACACGTTAGAAGATGTTGATGGCGTCTCGGCAAAAGGTGGTGGAAACGGTAATGTGAGTATTTTCTATAGCACCCGCCACATTCAAAAGTCGTTTGCGAATAATGATACAGCGCGGGTCGACTTTGAAACACGTGGCGTGTTGTTACACGAACTAACACATGCCTTTCAGCTCGAGCCTCATGGCATTGGCTCATATGGCACGAATAAAACCAATTGGTGCTTTATTGAAGGAATGGCCGATGCTGTGCGTGTAGCCAACGATGGTTTCCATGGCGAGAAAGATCGACCTAAGGGCGGTAGCTATAAAAATGGATATCGCTATACAGGCTATTTCTTGGCTTGGATACAGCAAACCAAAGACCCCAACTTCTTGCGCAAGTTTAACCGCACTGCAATCGAGTTGGAAACATGGTCTTGGGATGCAGCCATACAAAAATGTTTAGGAAAACAATACACCATCGATGCGTTGTGGCATGAATACCAAATTGCGATGGGTGACATCAAACAGTAATAAACAAATATGTTTTTTTTGATGATATGAAAAAACTTCTTGTAATACTTATGGCCTTGTCAGGGCTTACGTTAACAGCTTCAGCTGCTAAAAAGAACAATGTTGATGGCCGAAAAACGGCTGTCGACTATGTTAATCCATTTGTAGGAACAGATGGGTTTGGTAACGTATACCCTGGCGCCCAGGTGCCTTTTGGTGGCATACAAATCAGCCCTGACACCGATGAGCACTTTTACGACTGCGCGTCGGGATACAAGTGGAAGCGTAACTCGATACAAGGCTTTTCTCTTACGCATCTCAGTGGTACAGGTATTCCTGATTTAGGCGACTTCTTATTCATGCCAGGTGTGGGGGAAATAAAACTTCAGCCAGGCACCGATGATGCTCCTGATACCGGCTATCGCTCGCGTTTCTCGCATAATGCTGAGGTGGCCACGCCAGGTTATTATAGTGTAATGTTAAGCGACTACGGTGTGAAGGCAGAGATGACATCGGCTGTGCGCAGTGGTATGTTGCGCTTTACATATCCTAAGAGCAGTGATGCCTTTGTGTTAGTAGATATGAATCATACGTTATGGCAGAAGTGTGTGTGGTCGAATATCCGTGTAGAGAACGACTCTACCATCGTAGGTTATAAACTGGTGAAAGGGTGGGGGCCAGAACGCCACATCTATTTCAGAGCGGTATTCTCAAAACCGTTCCGCCAGTTTACCATTTATCAAGATAAAAAGCCTGTGATATATAACACTTCGCGTTTTCGTAGTAATCGTGAGGCTTGGGGACCGAACCTGTTGTTTACAGCACGTTTTAATACCTCTGAAGGTGAACAAATTACAGTGCGCACAGCAATCTCGGCAACCAGCACAAATGGTTGTATCGTTAATATGCGTGAGTTGAACAATCGTTCTTTCGAAGATGTTCATCGTGATGCTGTGCAACGATGGAACAATGAGTTGTCACACTATGTAGTTGAGGGCGATGAGGTGCAAAAAGCCACCTTCTATACATCAGCCTATCATGCCGCCTTGTGCCCATATGTATACGATGATGCCGATGGTAAATATCTTGCGTTAGATAAGAATATAGAACAAGAAAATGGGTTTATAAACCGCTCTGAATTTTCATTATGGGATACCTATCGCGCCTTTCATCCGCTCTTAAATTTGGTGCATCAAGATGTGCAGGCTGATGTGGCTAATTCGTTGTTGGCTCATTACGACAAAAGCGTAGAGAAAATGTTGCCTTATTGGTCTTTCGCAAGCAATGAAACATGGTGCATGATAGGGTATCATGCTGCCTCTGTGTTGTCAGACATGATATGCAAAGACGTGAAAGGCTTCGACTACGAGCGTGCTTTTGAAGCTATGGTTACCACTGCTATGAATGAGCATTACGATTGCTTGCCCGACTATCGAGCGTTGGGGTATGTGCCGTATGATAAAGAGGCTGAATCAGTATCGAAGACACTTGAGTATGCCTATGACGATTATGCTATAGCACAGGCCGCGAAGAAGCTTGGCAAAGAAAAAGAATATGCCTATTTCTTAAACCGTGCCATGAGCTATCAAAACTTGTTCGACAACGAAACTAAGTATATGCGTGGAAAAGATGCCGCTGGACATTGGCGCACACCCTTTGCACCAGTGGCTTATCAAGGTCCAGGCTCTGTAAACGGGTGGGGCGATATTACCGAAGGTTTTACCGTGCAATATCATTGGTATGTACCTCAAGATGTGCAAGGGTTAATGAACCTCATGGGGCGTGACATCTTCCGTCAACGTCTCGACTCGCTTTTCCAATACGAATTGCCCGAAGATATACCTGGTGCACACGACATACAAGGGCGCATTGGCGCTTACTGGCACGGCAACGAACCTTGTCATCATGTAGCTTATCTGTATAACTATCTTGGTGAGGGTTGGAAGTGCCAAAAGTGGGTGCGTCGCGTTATCGATGAGTTTTATGGCGACCAGCCAGGCTCATTATGTGGCAATGACGACTGTGGCCAGATGTCGGCATGGTATATTTTCAACTGCATGGGCTTCTATCCCATATGTCCTTCCAGTGGATATTACAACATTGGGTCGCCAGCGCTACCTGCCATCACTGTTACGATGAGTAACGGAAAGCAGATACGTGTGACGACGAAAAACTGGAGCAAGAAGGCTGTGTATGTTGACAAGGTGTTTATAAATGGTAAACCCTATACAAAGTCGTACATCACCTGGGAAGATGTAAAAGATGGCATTAACTTGCAGTTTGTGATGAGCACCAAGCCCAACAAAAGATGGGCTGTGTCAAGCCACGATATTGCACCATCGCTATCGTTACCAGGACAAACGCTACAGTATGTGAAACCGCAATAACTACATGATGTGTAGACGAGGCAACACTGTGTTGTGGTCGTCTGCACTTCATACAATATAATGAAATTATTATATATTTGACATTATGGACATTACACTTTATCCAAAGCTTATTACAGATGCCTTGGCCACGGTCACATATCCCGGAACCAAGAAAAATCTCATCGAGAGCAACATGCTTGCCGACGATGTGCGCATTGATGGTATGAAGGTCAAGTTTACGCTTATCTTCCCGCGCGACACAGACCCGTTCCTCAAATCAACGCTCAAGGCTGCCGAGGCTGCCATCCATTATCATGTGAGCAAGGATGTGGAGGTAACCATAGAGACCGAGTTTACGTCGAAGCCGCGTCCCGAGGTTGGTAAACTGCTGCCTCAGGTCAAGAACATCATTGCTGTTAGTTCAGGCAAGGGTGGAGTGGGCAAGAGCACCGTGGCTGCAAACCTCGCCATCTCGTTGGCACGTCTTGGCTACAAGGTGGGACTGCTTGATGCCGACATCTTCGGCCCGTCCATGCCAAAGATGTTTGACGTGGAGAAAGAGCGACCCTATGGTGTTAACAAGGACGGTCGCGACCTCATCGAGCCGATAGAGAAATATGGCGTGAAGCTGCTCAGCATCGGTTTCTTCGTGAACCCCGACACGGCAACGCTGTGGCGCGGCGGCATGGCCTCAAACGCCTTGAAGCAGCTCATCGCTGATGCCGATTGGGGCGAGCTCGACTACTTTGTTCTCGACACCCCTCCTGGAACCAGCGATATCCATCTCACCCTGCTTCAGACGTTGGCTATTACGGGTGCCGTTATTGTCAGCACACCTCAAAACGTGGCTCTCGCCGATGCACGCAAGGGCATCGACATGTACCAAAACGACAAGGTGAACGTGCCCATCCTCGGTCTTGTGGAGAACATGGCGTGGTTCACGCCTGCCGAGCTGCCCGAGAACAAATATTATATCTTTGGCAAGGAAGGCTGCAAGAACCTCGCTAAGGAGATGAACGTTCCTTTGCTTGCACAGATACCGCTCGTGCAGAGCATCTGCGAGAATGGTGATAACGGCACCCCCGCAGCCCTTGACATCAACAGCATTACAGGACAGGCATTCATAAGTCTTGCACAGGCTGTGGTGACAGTCACCAACAAGCGCAACCGCGAAATGGCTGCCACAAAAATTGTGGAGGTAAAGAAATAGGTGTTGGCTGTTGTTTGACCTTTAGCAAGTAACAAATAATAAAGCCAATGTGCCTTTTAACCCAAAATCGGTCGTTAGGGCTTGTATGGATTTTGGATTTTTAGAAGCATGGATTTTGTTTGGCTTTTAATGAGTAATAGCGAGCTATTGCGAATTAAAAACAAGCAAAAGACAACTTATAAAAACCAAAAGACTGCAAGCAGTTATAAAATAATATATAAAACGGCCTAATGACCGATTTGGGTTAAAACATTAATTTCCATTAATTCCCCCATTAATAGAAATTAATGTTTTTTTGTATTTTTGTCTTTATTCCTTTTTTTATTGTTGCCTTTATAAGTCTTTTTTGCAAACGATTGCATATTTTTGCAAACGATTGCGCATGTTTTTCTGCAAACGATTGTATAGATTTTTTGGCTGTTCTTTCAATTTTTACTTGTTCTATTTTTTTTAAATGAATACTTTTGCGGCCAGATATATAACTTAAAAACTATTTTTTTAAAAACCTTCTTATGCAAAAAAACCTTCTTAAAGCATGGGCTCTATTTTTGCTAATGCTTATCGCCATGCCAGTAGTGGCGAACGACTTTAACAGTCAGCGAACAGATTTTCGCGATGAGAGTATTTATTTCATGATTACCACCCGTTTCTACGATGGTGATCCCAAAAACAACGTGTTGTGTTGGGATAACAAACAATGTCAGATTGATACTGGTGACCCATGCTGGCGAGGCGACTTCCAGGGCGTTATCGACAAGCTCGACTACATCAAGGCCCTTGGCTTCACAGCCATCTGGATCACTCCTGTGGTGCAGAACGCATCGGGTTACGACTATCACGGCTACCACGCCATGGACTTCACACGCGTCGACTGCCGCTACCAGAGCGGTGACGGAACTAAGAGTGGCGACGTGATGTTCCAGGAACTTATCGACAAAGCGCATAAGAAGGGCATCAAGATTGTGCTCGACATCGTGCTTAACCACACAGGCAACTTCGGCGAGGAGAATCTCTGCAAGGAGTTTGAGCGCAACACCAAGCTTCGCAACCAGGCAGAAATCGACGCTTGTATGATTCCTAACAGCGATATGCTTGGCTCCGACTATCTCACAATTGTAGGTGCTAAGCAGTACCAGCGCCGTCTGGCTCTGATGAAGAACACCGACGGAACCAACCACGACACACACAACTACTGGCATCATGTGGCTACACAGTGGAACTGGGACGAGCCTAACCGTTGGTGGGGACAGATTGCAGGCGACTGCGTAGACCTTAACACCGAGAACGACGCCGTGGCAGAGTATCTCGTAAAGTGCTATGGCGAGTTCATCAAGATGGGTGTTGACGGTTTCCGTATTGACACATCGGGTCACATCTCACGTCTCACCTTCAACAAGGTTTTCATTCCTCAGTTCACAGCTCTTGGCGAGCAGTATAAGAGCAAGCGTCTGAACCAGGCACCATTCTTTATGTATGGCGAGGTGTGCGCACGCTTCGGCTCGGTTCAGTATCGAGGCCAGGACTGCCTTTCTCCTTACTTCTACACATGGAAGTCGGACCAGGAGATCATGAATTCATGGAACAGCGACGCCACATGGTGGGACAAGCAGGTGGTGCCCGAGGGTGCAGATCCTCTCGGCAACATGACTCTCTGTCTTCAGGACGTTGCCGATTCGCCCACAAGCAACAACACTTTCATGCTTAATGGCGCATGGCATAAGCCCGACTACACACAGAGCAGCGGCTTCAACGTGATCGACTTCCCCCTCCACTACAACTTCTCAAATGCAGGTTCAGCATTCCGCCTTGCAAAGGATGGCGATGCTAAATATAACGACGCAACTTATAACGTGGTTTATGTAGACAGCCACGACTACGGACCTCAGCCTAACGACCGCGTGCGCTTCGGTGGCAGCGATGCACAGTGGGCAGAGAACCTCTCGCTCATGTTCACCTTCCGCGGAATCCCCTGCATCTACTACGGTTCAGAGGTTGGTTTCCGTCGCGGTCAGGTTATCGACGACGGTCCTAACGGTCCTCTCTATAACACAGGCCGTGCCTACTTCGGCGGCTACATCACAGGCGACGTTGAGGCTACCGACTTCGGTCAGTACACCGCTTCAGGCAACGCTAACGCCACTCTTAACCACGACCTCGCTCAGCACCTCATCCGTCTGAACAAGATCCGTCAGGCTGTTCCCGCCCTGCGTAAGGGTCAGTGGACCGACGAGGGTTGCACGTCAACGGCTGGTATCGCTTTCAAGCGTGCTTATGAGAATAGCTATGCTCTCGTTGCCCTCAACGGTGGAGCCACATTCACAGATTGCCCCGCAGGCACCTACACCGACATCGTAACAGGCAAGACTTATTCAGGTCCTACCATCACCGTTGACGCTCCTGCAACACAGGGTCAGGTGCGCGTGCTGGTAAAAGACTGGACGGGTGGCATTGTAGGCGAGGATGGTCCTTTCATCTATGCCACTTCAGCAAAGAGCAAGGACGGTCAGGCTTATGACGGTCAGGAAGAGGCTGGCACAGACGTTTATTATGGTAGCGAGGATGTCGAGCAGGACGCAGCTGTTGTGTTCAATCCTAATGGCGGCAACTTCCGCACAGAGACCGTCACCGTTACTGCTTCCCTCAATGATGGCGCAGTAAGCGGCTGGTATCAGATTGATGGTGAGGATAAGGTTGAACTCTCAGGCGATGGCTCAACATTCACTATTGGTTCAGACATGAAGTTTGGTGACACCAAGACTGTCAAGTGGGGCGCAACAAACGACGATGGTACAGAGTACAGTGGAACTACAACATACAGAAAGGTAGATCCAAATGCTTCTATCATAGTATACGTTAAGGCCAACAGCGCTCCTAACCTCTATGCATGGGCAGGGGACGGCGCAACAGCCAAGACTCTCAATGGCGAATGGCCTGGCAAGAAGATGTCTACCAAGACAACTATCGAAGGTGTAGATTATTATATGTTCGTGGCAGATGGCGTAGAGAAATTCAACATAATTCTCAACAATGGTAGCGGCGCACAGACTGCCGACATCACCAACATCACAGCTACAACATTCTTCTCTTACGATGGCGGTTCTGGTTACAAGGTGCTGACCGATATCACAGCTCCTGATCCAACCCCCAATCCTAACCCCAATCCCAACCCCAACCCAGAGCCTACCCCCGAACCCGCTCCAACAGGCAAGTTCTATGCCTACTTTGCTGCTCCCTCTTCATGGACCACAGTGAAGGCTTGGGTTTGGAACAAGGACAATGGCGATGACAATTACACTGGTGGCACATGGCCCGGTGAACTCTGCACCAAGACCTCACAGACCTACAACGGCATGGCCATCTGGAAGTGGGAGTATAACGGTGAGAAGACCGATAAGCCTACACACATCATCTTCAACAACGGCAGCGGCGAGCAGACCGGCGACTTTATTTTCGAGAACGGCAAGTGCTACGACCGCGGTGGCGTGAACGGCTCAATCTCTGTAACAGCAATCAACGGCGTAAACTCAACAGCTGCCAAGGCAATGATCAAGGTTTACACGCTCAACGGCAATTGTGTAGCCGTGATGCCCGACCTCAATGCCGCCACTTACACTCTCCGTCCTGGCATCTATGTTGCCAACGGCAGAAAGTTTGTTGTTCGCTAAAAGACAATTGAATTTTTTCAAGCATAACTAAAATTCACATCGCGTTTTGCGCTCGTGGGTTTCTAAACATTAATATCCATTAATAGAGCCTTTAAATGTCATCACTGCGCGCTTCGCGCAGAAAAATGATGACAAAGAAGATAGCTCGGTTAATGGATATTAATGTTTTTATTTTTGTTTTGCATGTCTTCGACGCTTTCTTAGCGTTGGGTTTAAAACGACAATAGAGACAATAGGGACAATTCTTTGGTTGAGCAGGCATATCGAAAAGCCATAAACCAAGAATTGTCCCTATTGTCTCTATTGTCGTTTTAACCCCCTAAAGTGAGGGGTAAAACCAAGAAAGTGCTTGTTGTCGTTTAACCACCGTAAGCAGAGGTGAAAAGGAAAAGGCTAAATGACAAGAAGCCCGATAGCCGTCCATACAATCTCTCTCAATCGCACGATGAGAGCCACAAAGATGCCGCTTGATGCCGTCATGCCCAATCCCACAACCGACATGAGGAAGCCTCCCTCGCGTCCTCCAAGCTGCAAAGGCATAAAGAAAAGGAGGTTGGCAAAGAGTGACGTGAACGCCAAGATGAGCACACACGACATGTAGCTCACCGGGCAGCCTATGGCCATGAACACGAAGTAGATCTCTGCAGCCGATAGCACGCGACACATAAGTTCTATCATCACGGCAGCCACCAGCGTCTTCCTGTTCTGTTTGTGTAGAGCCGCAATCTGTCTGTCTATGTTGCTTATCTCCTCGCCGTGCTTCTCCATCAGTCGGCTTGCGAACCGTCCGAGCCACGGCACCTTGCTAAGCCATCGTGCCAAGCGCATGGCCACACCTTTCTTATATCCCACCACAAAGAACCACAGACCCAAGAGGCAGAACAGCGATGCTGCTGCCACCACGCTTGCTGCGAGGGCGTTTATGGGGTAGAACGTCACGAAGAGCACTATCGAGAGAAGCCAGAACCAGAAGTGGCTGAAGATGTGGGTCATGACAAACAGGATGACCGACGATGAGGCCCTTTCTCTGCCTATGAGCGGCGTGAGCGCCATTATGCGGTATGGCTCTCCGCCCATCAGTCCGCCCGGCGTGGCGTAGTTGAGGGCGAAGCCCGACACCGAAATTTTATAAAGCCACCAAAACGGGATGTGCGTCTTTCCGCCAGCTTTTATTATCAGCATCCACGATGTTGTGTTGAGCACATAGAGTGCCGCCCACAGCACGATGATGGCTCCAAACCAGTAGCCGGCATCGTGCAAGGCGTTGCGCACCTCATCATAGTTGAGCTGCAAGACCATGACAACGAGCATGGCCAAGCCAAAAAACAAAAAAATGTTTTGGTGCTTTTTCTTCATCTCTTCCTATTGCTGCTCTGCTGCAACGTTCTGCTGCGCATCAGCCGCAGGCTTGGCAGCCTCATTGTTTGGCTTGGCGTTTACTTCGGCTGGCTTAGCTGCCTCAGCAGGTTTTGCCGCATCGGCCGGTTTGGCGTTATTGTTCTGCTGCTCCTGTTGCTGCTTGTTATAGCGCGGCTTGAATTCTCTCGGACCGTCGTTGCGTCGTCCGTCGCGTGGAGTGGGCTTGAAGCCGTTGTCGTGCTTCTTCGGAATGGCGAAGCGCACCTTCTCGCTCTCGTCACGTTTCTCGTGATAGAGCTTCTGCAGCGGGTTGTCCATCGGCTCGTCATATACGGCACGGCTGCGGAAGATGTCGATAGCAGCGAAGACGGCATGACGGAATGCCATCTCGTCGGCAATGCCCTTGCCTGCAATCTCATACTGTGGGTCTGTGAGCGGAGCCGTGCACACAAGCGGCAGGTTCGCGATATAGCATATTCCATCTTCGGCGTTGAGCGTGTGGAACGGAATGGTGCCTTGGTCGTCATACATGGCGAGAATAAAGTCGAACGCCTCGTAGCAACGTGTGCCAAACATCTCTTCAGCTGTGTAAGGACCAAACACGTTGGCGTCGTTCTCTGACAGAGCGTCAACAGCAGGCTTTATGATGTTGCGCTCCTCTTCACCGTTATTGTCAGCGTTGAGCGAGAGCACAGCCACGCGGGCGTTAGACAGTCCGAAATCGCGGTGAGCACTTGCGCTCAGCGTCTTCACCGATGCCATGATGCCCTCCTGTGAGAGCTTTGCTGCCACGTCTTTAATGTTTGTTCCCGCAGCCTCCACAGCCATGCGCATCTCCTCGCTGAGCATTATCTCCATGGCTTTGGCACCGTCGCCTACACATGTCTCTACATATTTGGTGAGCCCCGGAAAACTGAAGCTGTCGTCATGAATGTTTTCGCTGCTCAAGGGACATGACACCAACACGTCGAAAGCGCCGTCGCGGAAGTCGGTCATAGCCTTGTCAAGCGCTCTCAGCGCTGCCATGCCCGACTCAGGAGTAGGCATGCCGAGGTCCACCTTCACCTCGTCGTCGAAACACGGAATAAGGTTTACCTTACCCTCATGTGCCTCTCTTGCGTCGTTGATGATGGTGAAGTTGGCCTGTATGTCGAGCGCCTTGCGGTGGTATGCCGCAATCTTTGGCGATCCGTAGATGATGGGCGTACACAGCTCCAGCATCTCAGGCTCGGCAAAAGTTTTAAAGATCAGTTCATATCCGACACCGTTAGTGTCGCCATGCGTGATAGCCACGCTTATTTTCCTGTTTTCCATAAAAAAGATGATGTTTTTTTTATTTTTGTTTCGTGGTCTTCGGCAGCGGTCTCAATGTTTGCACGCTTGCCTCCAACCGTCTCATGATGTCTCTTTTTTGTTCGCCGGGTGCAAAGACGAACGCCTCTGCCACGATGGTCTTGCCGTGAGGCATGTGTATGGTTCTCGACATGAACGGTCCCCCCATGGCGTCGCCTTGCATCTGCCACAATCCGCGTCGCAGCGTGGTGCTCATGTTGTCGCGTGAGGTGCCTGTGGTTGTAACGACGCTTCCCCCGACCGTTGTCATGAACATGCTGTCTGTCTCGCCTTTGAGGTTTATCCTCATCACGCTGTCGCGGTTCTCGGAGGTGTAAAGGCAGATGTTGCTCATCTTTGTGGGGTTGTTGTCAGAGATCCACACAAACTGCTGTCCGCGCACGTTCACCCTCATGCCTTTGGGTATGGTCATGCTGCATCCAAACATGCGCTTTATGTCGTCTTCAACGCCCTTCTCATGATGTCGTTTTAGACGTTCGGCATGAGCCGTCAGCTCGTTTTGCAGCAGCAGACGGTCTATGTGGCACCTTCCGATGTCGCTTTTCAGCGCCTGTGCCGACGGGGTGTTGACGTACACAATGATCTGTGGCGCAGCAAACACGTTACGTTCATATCTCACAGCTGTGCGTGTGAAGAGCGTCGGGTCAATGTTCACCACCACGATGTTGCGCTCCATCCGCGACACGGCGTTGATGGCGTCTTGTGCATCGCTACCATTGCTTCCTTTCCCGTTCGTCTTTCCGTTTGTTTTCCCGTTCGTCTTAATGTTTGCCTTTCCGTTCGTCTTAACGTCAAACATTTGCTCGGGCTGGGGTAGAGCAACGATGTCTGCCGTCAGCGCCTTGGCAACAATGCTGTCCACATCGCCCACAAGAAGCACCTCCGATGGTCGGCCCGTGCTTTTGGGCAGTCCCGTGTCGGCATCGTTGCATGCTGTTGCCAGCATAACGACGAGGCAGAGGAGGAGTCTTATGACCACTTTTGGCTTCATGCCGTGAACCTTGTTCTCAAGCCCGTAGCCACAGACCGTTATGGTTTGGTCTTTACGCATGGTTCATGCCGTCAATTTCGGCTTGGTGACGCGCCTCCTCAATGGCTTTCGCCGTGGAGAGCAGTCCGCATGCGGCAAAGATGTCTTGTCCTCTACTGGCGCGGATTGTTGTGAAGATGCCGTGGTTCGTTAGATAGTCGCGGAACGACTCCATCTTCTTCTCGTCGGCACCTTTCAGGTCTATGCCTGGAATCTGGTGGAAGCGAATGAGGTTAATGCGGCAGTCGAGTCCGCGCAAGAGGTTCACAATCTCCTTTGCGTGTGTTGTAGAGTCGTTGAATCCTCCAAACACGATATATTCGAACGAGAGTCGGCGCTGGTGCGTGAAGTCATAGTTGCGCAGCAGGTCCACCACGTCAACAATGCTCATGCCCTTCTCTGCCGGCATGATCATGGCACGCTGCTCCGGAATGGCTGAGTGCAGACTGATAGCCACATGACACTCGCTCTCGTTCAAGAACCTCTGAAGCTTGTTTCTCACGCCCACGCTGCTCACCGTTATGCGCTTCGGGCTCCATGCGTAGCCATAGTCGGCGGTGAGCACCTCTGTAGCTCTCAGCACATTGTCGAGGTTGTCCATCGGCTCTCCCTGTCCCATGAACACGATGTTGGTCAGCCTGTCGCGTTCGGGCAGCGAGTAGATCTGGTTCAAGATGTCGGTAGCGCTCAGGCTGCCTTCGTAGCCTTGCTTACCTGTCTGGCAGAACAGGCAGTTCATCTTACAGCCCACCTGTGATGACACGCAGAGCGTGGCTCGGTCCTTGTCGGGAATGAACACCGTCTCCACCTTCTTGCCCATGGCTGTTGGGAAGAGATATTTTATCGTACCGTCTTTGGAGCGTTGGCAGTCGGTCGGTGGCATGCAGCCAATGGTGTATTCTGCTGCCAGCTTCTCCCTGTTTGCCTTCGATATGTTGGTCATGTCGTCGATGGTTGTGACATGTTGCGTGTAGAGCCATTTTGCCATCTGTCCGCCTGTGAAGGCGGGCATACCTAAGCTCTTCGCCACCTCTTTAAGCTCGGTGAGCGACAGCCCTAACAATGCTTTTTTTGTTTCTGCCATTTTTCTCGTTTGATATTTTTCTTGTTCAGCCTACAAAGTTACTGAATAATGCGGAAAAAATGCGATACCTTTTCATTTTTCTTTTTACCTTCACTGAACTTTCGCATTTAAAATATGAAATTATTTCAAGCAAGCGTCGCCGAAGGCGGCGAATAACCATAACCGCTGGTTGAGCTGCCGAAGGCAGCGAAGCCTGCGGTTCAAAGAATGATGGTAAGATCGTCCTCGAAGAGGGCGAACATATGGAATATTTGCACAGTTTGCTTGTGTTCGCCCTCTTCGAGGACGTTATGTTATCTTGCTGTGAAACCGCAGGTTACGTTCGCTTCGCTCTCTTCACCAGCGGTTATGGATATTCGCCGCCTTCGGCGACGCTTGCTTGAGATAATTTCCATTTTTTTATGCGAAAGTTCAATACCTTTAAAATCGTTAGCCTTTTTTCCTTTTTACCTTTAAAAGTTTTTTTACCTTTAAATAAGTTTAAAACATTTTGCAATAACGCTTTATGGCGTTATCTTTGTAAACGCTTATTTGAATGAAAAGAATTTGTTCCTTGAAGGGATTGGTTCCTTGAAAGGATTGGTTTCTTGAACGGATTGGTCTTTAAAGGAATAGGCTTGTTGAAAGGAAAAGAATATGAAAAGAACGAAAGAATATTGCAAAATATGCTTGCTTTTGTTGGGAGCCTTAACAATATGGGGGCCTAAAGCAATGGCGCAAAACGTGAAAACGCAGAATAATGAGAACTCAACCGTTGTAACAGAACAAGCGGGTACGAACGCTAAGGTTGGTGAAAATCTTAACGATAAGGTTTTGAACGAAAAGCCTGTGAACGAAGCGGTTGGTGGCTCTTCTTTTGCTGCTGATCGCGCTGTGGAGCCATCGTTTCTAGGGGCTTTTGGTGGCGAGCATACCGACTCGTTAAATCTCCCTGCCATTGGCATGCGAGGTGAGGTGCTGCCCATGACCTTGCGACCGCTCTATTGGGGCAACTGGTACAACTGGTCGTTGCACAAAGGCATGAACGTGAGTCTTGGCGCTTCCGTCTTTGCCGAGTTTGGCAAGAACGCGCGAGGAGGAGCCGGCTTCACACAGAACGTGTCGGCTATGTATGCTGTCCCCGTCACGAAGAAACTGTCGGTGGCTGTTGGCGGCTATTTCAACAACATCATGTGGCAACATGACACATGGCGCGAAGCTGGCGTGTCTGCCATCATGGGCTATAAGTTTAATGACCATTGGGAGGCTTACCTCTATGGCCAGAAATCGTTGGCTGGCAACCGCCGCTTCATGCCTTGCACCGTCTACGACATCTCTAACATAGGCGACCGCATTGGAGCTGCTGTGAAATATAACGTCAACCCCAATTTCAGCTTCCAGGTGTCGGTGGAAAGAGGATATTGATTTTTGATTTTTGAATTTTGAGTTTTGAATTGTTGCGGCTGTGCCGCAATTTTGAGTTATTGACTTTTGAATTTTGAGTTATTGATTTTTGAATTTATTATTTTGAGCGTTGGTGAATTCATTCGTTTCATATAGGCTCATCAATAATTCAAAATTCAAAAATTCAGAATCGGCTGAAAGCCGATAATTCAAAACTCAAAATTCAAAACTCAAAATTGCGGCACAGCCGCAATAATTCAAAACTCATAATTCAAAATTCAAAAATCTTTTTGTTATATTGCCATATTCCTCTATTCGTCTGTCGCGGAGGAATGGCCACCAACGGCGCACCTGTTCGCTGTGGTCGAGGTCAATGGTCACGATGGTGCTCTCCTCGTTGTCCTTAGATGCGCGGAAGAGCATCTCGCCCTGAGGGCCTACGACCATCGAACTGCCCCAGAACTCAATGCCGCCAGTCACGCCAGAGGGGTCGGGCTCGTAGCCCACGCGGTTAACGCTCACCACAGGCAGACCGTTGGCCACGGCGTGACCGCGTTGCACCGTTGTCCACGCCTCGCGCTGACGCTCCTGCTCCTCCTTTGTGTCGCTGCTCTCATAGCCAATGGCGGTGGGGTAGATAAGCAGGTCGGCACCTTGCAGCGCCATCAGACGCGCAGCCTCGGGGTACCACTGGTCCCAGCACACGAGCACGCCCAGTCGGCCCACGCTTGTCTGGATGGGCTTGAAGCCGAGGTCGCCAGGTGTGAAATAGAACTTCTCATAGTAGGCCGGGTCGTCGGGGATGTGCATCTTACGATATTTTCCCGCAATCGTTCCGTCACGTTCTATCACCACCGCCGTGTTATGATACAGTCCGGGTGCGCGTCGTTCAAAGAGCGATGTCACGATGACCACCCCGTTGCGTTTTGCCAGCTCCCCGTAGAAGTCGGTTGACGGTCCGGGTATAGGCTCCGCAAGGTCAAAGTTGTTCACGTTCTCCACCTGGCAGAAGTAGAGCGAGTTGTGCAGCTCCTGAAGCACCACCAGTTGTGCTCCGTCTTTTGCCAATTTTTCTATTCCCTCAGCCAGACGGCGCATGTTGTCTTCGCTGTTGGCTGTGTTGTGCTGCTGAAGCAGTCCGATCTTTATCTCTTTCATTCTTTGTCTTTTCTTAACAATTTTCCTTGTTCTCTTGTCTCCTTGTTCTCTTGTCTCCTTGCTCACCTGTCTCCTCGTTTTCTGACAGCATGTCAAGACATGCGAAACTTGAGAAAAAATTAAACCCCTTGCATCGTCAGGCAATGTATCGACCCATGCTGTTTTATTATCGTTCGTGCGTCAATGCCAATGATGTCGTAGCCCTTGAACGCCTCGGCAATGGTGGCAAGCGCCCGGCTGTCGAGGTCGGGCTGGTCATAGGTAGGCACGATGACCGCCCCGTTGATAACCAGAAAGTTGGCATAGGTGGCGGGCAGACGTTCGCCGTCCTCGTCCATGATAGGGTCGTTCATGGGCAGCGGCAGCAGACGGTAAGGCTGTCCATCAGCCGTGCGCAGAGAGCGCAGCTGGGTCTCTAACGCAACAAAGTCGGCGTGCTGCTCGTCATCGGGTCTTGTCGGCGCGATGTAGAGGAGCGTGTCGTCAGGCGCGAAGCGCACAATGGTGTCAATGTGTCCGTCGGTGTCGTCGCCGATGAGGTTGCCGTGGTCGAGCCACACCACACGGTCGGCACCGAGAACGGTCTTTATATGTTCTTCAATCTCTTCTTTGGTCATGGGCTGGTTACGGTGCGGAGCAAGCAGACACTGGCTTGTCGTCATGATGGTGCCCTTGCCGTCGCTCTCTATCGAGCCTCCCTCAAGCACAAACTGGTTCTCGTCCACATACACCCCCTTGTAGGCGCCAAGCTCAAAGAGATGTCGGTTGAGGGCGTTGTCCTTGTCGGCAGCAAACTTGTCGCCCCATCCGTTGAAGCGGAAGTCGACGAGATGTCGTTCGCCAACCCCGTCCTTCGGCAGGAGCGTTATGAAAGCGTGGTCGCGTGCCCATGTGTCGTTGTTGTCGCAAGCATAGATCCTCACACGGCTCATCTCCTCGTCGTTAAGGCTCTCTGCCAGCAGCTCGCGCACCTCGTCGGGCTGTCGGGCGGCAACGATGAGCGGCTCATAGTGGGCCACGGCTTTCGCGATCTGCACGAACGTGTCTGTTATGTCTTCGAGATACGGCTTCCAGTCGGTGTCGGCGTGAGGCCATGTCAGCTGCACCCCCGTCTGGTGGTGCCACTCGGCTGGAAGATAATAACGGTTGTCTGTCATTGTAGTGGATTTGTTCTGTTACGACTGCAAAATTAGCAGTTTTTTTCATATTCTAAAACCAATGGCTTTCATTTTTAGTTTAAAATGCGTAACTTTGCCCTTGAAAGCGGGCTGTCCGGCCCGAACAGCATAAAAAAACAAGCAATAACATACATAATGAAAAAGTTTATCCTCGACCTCAAGGTCTCTTCGGTAGAAGCGCTGAGCCCCAAGCATGTGCTCATAAAGCTCACCGACGAGAAACCCTTGCCCGACATGTTGCCGGGACAGTTTGTGGAGGTGCGCGTAGACGACTCGCCAACAACCTTCTTGCGCCGCCCCATCTCTATCAATTTTGTTGACCGCACAAACAATGAGCTGTGGCTCCTCGTGGCTGCCATCGGCGACGGTACGCGCCGCCTGTCACGCTTGCAGCAAGGCGACACGCTCAACTGTGTGCTGCCCCTCGGCAACGGTTTCACCATGCCGCGTGAGGCAAGCGAGAAGGTGCTCCTCGTCGGTGGAGGCGTTGGCGTGGCCCCGTTGCTCTATTTCGGACAGAAGATCAAGGAGCAAGGTGGCGAACCCACGTTCCTGCTCGGCGCCCGCACAGCTGCCGACCTCCTGGAGCTCGACCTCTTCAAGGCGGTGGGCCGTGTGTTTGTGACCACAGAGGATGGCTCTGAGGGTGAGCGCGGCTTCGTGACCAACCACAGCGTGCTCTCACAGGAGCGCTTCGACCAGATCTCTACCTGTGGCCCCAAGCCCATGATGATGGCTGTCGCACGTTACGCCAAGGCTGAGAACATAAGCTGTGAGGTGTCGCTTGAAAACAAGATGGCTTGCGGCGTGGGCGCCTGCCTGTGCTGTGTGGAGAAGACCACCGAGGGTAACGTGTGCGTGTGTAAGGAAGGACCAGTGTTGAACATAAACAAATTGTCATGGCAGATTTAAGCGTAAACATAGGAAAACTGGGGATGAAGAACCCCGTGATGACAGCGTCGGGAACTTTTGGCTACGGACTGGAGTTTGCCGACTTTGTGCCGCTCGACCAGATTGGTGGCATCATCGTCAAAGGCACAACGCTCGTGCCGCGTCAGGGCAACGACTACCCGCGCATGGCGGAGACCGCTCAGGGCATGCTCAACTGTGTGGGTCTTCAGAACAAGGGTGTCGATTATTTCTGTGAGCACATCTATCCGCAGATTAAGGACATCGACACCAACATGATTGTGAACGTTAGTGGCTCTTCGCCCGACGACTATGCCGAGTGTGCCGCACGAATCGATGCTCTCGACAACATCCCCGCCATTGAGCTTAACATCTCTTGCCCTAACGTCAAGGACGGCGGCATGGCCTTTGGCGTGACATGCGAGGGTGCTGCAAGCGTGGTCAAGGCTGTGAGAAAGCGTTACAACAAAACGCTCATCGTGAAGCTCTCACCCAATGTCACCAACATTGCCGACATAGCACGCGCCGTTGAGGCTGAAGGTGCCGACAGCGTGTCGCTCATTAACACGCTCATGGGTATGGCCATCGACATTGAGCGCCGCCAGCCCATGCTCAGCATCTCTACAGGCGGACTGAGCGGCCCTGCCGTCAAGCCCGTGGCTGTGCGCATGGTGTGGCAGGTTGCCAAGGCTGTTGACATTCCCGTCATCGGACTGGGAGGCATCAGCACCGCTGCCGATGCCATCGAGTTCTTCATGGCAGGAGCATCAGCCATAGAGATAGGCACCGCCAACTTCCTTGATCCCGCCGTCACCATCAAGGTGCGCGACGGCATAAACCAGTGGCTCGACGACCATGGTTGCAAGAGCCTTTCAGAGATCGTTGGGGTTGTTAAGTAAGGTTCTATTTCATAGCACCTTTTCTCGCCATGGCAAAGCTCAAGCAAGCTTGGCTCTGCTCATCTGGCTTAACGAAAACGTTCTTTTTTAAAGACAATAGAGACAATAGGGACAATTTTTTATATGTCGTTTTTAGGGCTCAACCCTGGCACACATAAAAAATTGTCCCTATTGTCTCTATTGTCTTTTCACCCTATTGTTTTCCTTCCCTCGCAAGCACGATGTCCTGCAAGCGGGTGATTTTTTACAAAATATACAGCCCGTGCAGGTTGCAATATTCGCGTGCTCTAACCTCGCCGACGTCGCAGCTCATAACCTTCTGTCCGCATGCCGTTGCTGGGTCCACAAGAAAGAGCGCCTCGGGCTTGTCGCCGGGATGCAGCTCGCGTCGCATGACGCAGAACGGCGTGAGCAGCTCAATCCATTGAATGTAGTGCTCCTCCACCATTGGGTGTTCCACGGCACCAACCTTCACCTTGAAGCCGCCCTCCACCTTTTCAACCACAGGCACATGCTTCTCATAAGCCCCGTCTGTAGAGTTGCCTTTCAGCAGCTCCATAGGTTTGCCACAGCACGAAAGCACGGCGCCTTCATGCAATACCTCAACGATGTTGCCGCAAATGGAGCAACGATAAATTTCTCTTGTCTTCGTCATAGTTTGAGTCCTCCTGTTATGTTGTTAGAATATCTTCAGTTTTTGACAGTTAGCTGATCCTTTTCTTATTATGATGCAAATATAGCGATTATTTCAACACGAAACAAGGATTTGGCCCAAAAATTTTTTTGAACACCTTTTTAAATATGTGCTCATAATCACACGGTTAGCCTGATGTAGGCCCTGTCGTCGAAACTGTTGTTGCCCTCGACAAGCCCTTTGGTGGCTACGAACGACGAAATGTTTTGCGGATCGTCGGCGAGTTGCCGCGCCAGAGCTTCCTCGCTCTCTTTGAGGGTAGGGTGGAGGAAGGGGTAGCCGTCTGATGCGAGCACGGCAGCGTGGCTTACGGCAACGGTGCGTGTGCCGACCATGTAGATGGGCGTTCCGTCGATTACGGCGTAGCTTGTGTTCTGCCCTTGCAGCATGGCTTCAACGAGCTGAGGCTCTATGGCGCGGCGGGCATCGGCTGGCGCCATGCCCTCCTTTATCATGTTGGCGCGAAGGGTAGCGATGTGCTGCTCATAAGGTTTGGCGTTGTCGAAAAAGGTGTTGTCGACGATAGCTTGGCAGTCGCCTACCATCCACACCTCGCGTCGCTGCACGCTGTAAATTATGGCTGAGGCCGTGAGCCGTTCTTCGGGGTGAGCGCCCATGCGTTCTGCCACCCCGTGCCGCTCATATTCGTTGGCTATGCGCCGTGTCACGCCCTCACAAAACTGCTCCATGGTCGTTGATGCAGGCATGGTCTTGATGTGTTGCGAGATGATAAGCATGGCCAGTCGTCCGTTCTTCATCGTCGGGTCCAGACGACGTGGCGTCTTGCTGGTGCTGCCGTCAATGACGGCTGCAAACCAAGGCGTTGTGACCATGCCGTCCTCACAGTCGGCTTCCGTGTGCTTGCCGCAGATGTAGCTTTCTTCTATCTTCATGTTTTATGAAAGTTGAGTAAATGAGTAAAGATGTTAAACGAGATGTGTTGCTTGTCTTTCTGTTTTCAAGAATTCTTTTCCATCCATGCTTTGGCTATAGCGTCTCCTTTGTTTGCAGACCTCAGATACCACTCTCTTGCTTTCTCGATATCTTGAGGAACACCTATTCCTTTTTCATAGCAATAAGCCAATCGCCGTTGTCCCACGGCATGGCCTTGCTCTGCCGATTTCCTGAACAGCGCAGCCGCCTTGTTACAGTCTTTCTCCACGCCTTGGCCCAACTGGTAGCAATGGCCTAATCGCCATTGTCCCTCAGCGTGTCCTTGTTCTGCCGCTTTTCTGAACCATCCCACGGCTTCGGCAAAATCTTTGTTTACGCCTAAGCCCAAGAAATAGTTTTGGGCCAATCGCCATTGTCCCTCAGCGTTTCCTCGATAAGCCGATTTTATGAGCCATTCCGTGGCTTTAACATAATCCTGTTCAACACCTTTGCCCAAAAGATAGCAGGTAGCCAGTCGCCATTGTCCCACACCGCTTCCTTGCTCTGCCGACCTCTTGTACAGTTTGGCTGCTTTCACATAGTCTTTTTCCACACCTTCCCCGCAATAGAAGCATAGGCCCAAGACCCATTGGCCTACAGCGTGTCCTTGCTTTGCCGATTGCTTGAATAGGTTCACGGCTTTAGATAGGTCTTTCTCTACGCCTAGTCCGTTCATATAGCATCGGCCTAAAAACAGTTTGCCCGCAGCATTGTCTTGGTCCGCCGATCTCTTGTACCATTCCACAGCTTTGGCAAAATCTTTCTTTACACCATATCCCGACTCATAACTCTCTCCCAATCTCCATTGAGCTTCTGCGTCTCCTTGTTCCGCCGCTTTTCTGTATTTCTCTATCGTTTCGCTGTTTTTCATATTAATTCTTTTTAAGTTGTCCTTACCGTCACCGTTGTCCTTTCCTTGTTTCAAAACGCCCTCCATCTCATTTGGCTTCCTAACAATAAACGCTCTGAACGAGCACATGCTTAAATCTTTCTTGGCGCTTGCCAAAAGGAAGAGGGAGAGCAAGGTCTTCATGTCTTCATCTGTCAGTAGTTCTTGCATCGCAGCGAGCACCTTGCTCTTGCTTAAATCAATATAATCGTTGGCAGAGAACAACAGACGTTCGGAGGTGCCAAAAGCGTTCCATAATGAGGGCTTGAGAGAAAGAGCCTTTAAGGAAAGTGCTATTGAAGCCAAAGAAAAATCGTCTATGTCTTCGTCAAAATCGTCAACAGTGCGAAGGGGATGAGAGAATTCGTTTGCGTTGAAGACGGGCGATTTCTGTCTTTTCATTGTTGGCACGAACATGTCGTCATAATCAACAAGTGTTATGGTGCCATCGGGACGCACCATAATGTTGTCGGGCTTTATGTCACCATGTGCAAATGGTTGAGAGCGAAGCCATGCTGCCATCTCACAGAAACGGAAGCAGAGCATCGACATGGCGTCTTGGTCATGATAATTGTCGGCAACGTATGTTTCCATGGTCTCGCCGTCAATCCAGTCCATCAGCAGTACAGCAAATTCATTCTCCTCACAGTTGCAATCTACAAACAGCTCTTTTTCCATGTATTTCATCGATGTAATATACATTGAGTTAACGCCCTTGAGCGCATCAGCAATCTGGGGGTAAACTTCTGCCCGTCCTTCTCGTTCCTCAGTGAAACATTTTAGGGCGTAATACTTTCCCGTTTGCTCTTCTTTCATCTTAAACACAACAGCCGATGCCCCGTTGCAATGATACGGTTCATCATGGTTATCAAACACGGGTGTGAGATGAGCCAACTGATCAAGATTGTTTTGTGAATCTTGAATGGCTCTAACATATTCGGATATTAAGGGATATTGCATGGCGTTAATTTTAAATGAGGTGTTGTAAATTTGTTTAATGCTCTTTAATTCTCTTTAATTCTCTTTTGTGTCCTTGGTGCTCTTCTTTCTTGTGTTCTTTCGTGCCCAAGAGCATTGTCAATTGAGGAAATAGACAGGCGAATTTCTTGAACCTTCTTTTTTCAGCAGTCTTGTCTCGGTGAAATGTCTGAGCCATTTTAGAGCGGCGTTTCGTCGCAGCCCAAACTCTTGCTCCATGGCGCGGCGTGTCAGGCAGTTGTTGGTGGCGAAATAGAGGGTTATCTTCTCCTTCAGCTCGTCTTCTGTCAGGTTTGCCGACTTCGTTGTGAACGTTGCTCGTTCAAAGCGCACGACTTTTCTCACCTCTTTCAGCAAGGTGGCATCGGGACGGAAGCGTATGTTGCGCACAGACAGATAGTCGGCACGCACCTTGTCTATTGGCTTGTCTTCGGGCATGTCCATGTCTACAGCCAGGGAGAAATAGCCAATGGATGGAATGTAGAAGCGGTGGCCTTCAATAAGCTCCCTTGTCATGTGCTCGCGCAGGGCCGACAGCGTGGCTTCCACGTCGCCTTTTGTCAGCGAACAGCTGGCCTGGATGTGGCTTTTCAGCTGTTCGGCAGTCATGGCCGGTTGGTCGAATATTTGTGCAAAATGGCGGTCCTTTCCTGTGCCTTGCGAGTTCTTGATTGAATGAATTTCGTATTTTATGCTCATTGCGTTGTTAAGATTGTTTGTCGTTATGCAAAGATACACAATTGCGCAAGCAAAGTCAAGAGAAAAGGGCAAAAATATTTTTAGAAAAAACAATATGGCGCATGTGGCGTGGCGGAGATATTACGGTCTTGCCGTTGAAAACGTCATCGTACCACGACCGAGGTACGCATTTACCCCGACCGGGGTACGATCACTTTAAAGCTTGTTTCGCATGACATTAAAGCCTGTTTCTTTTTGTGATTTTCGCGTTGTCATATAATCCTAAACATTCATTCCCACCAATACCAACCATAATAGCCAGGTTTCACTTCATGCCAAGGGCCTTTATATTTGGTTGTGTATTTGTACACAAGTTTCTGCAATGTAACAAGAAAAACTTTATACTCATCAGAATAAATTATATTCGCATCTCCATTACATAAAGGGCGGTCACTTGTAACATCATTTGTAAGATAAAACCATGACTTCACTTTTTTCCCTGTTACCGTATATGTTTTAACGAATACCCGACCTGGACCAGGGTCTATGTCAATAGGCCATTTAAGTTTTTTATAATATTTGTACTTTCTCTTGTTTTTATAATAGTAAAAGTTTAAAGTATTCTTACGGATATATTCACTCGTTTTTTCGTCAATATCATCTACATCTGTGCTAACAGTACGGAAATCATAAAGCGCAAATTTCTTCATGTATGAGAATTCGAACTTTGTTTTGTTTTTCAACAAAGTAATTATTAAGTCACCTGTATCACGTGGGAAATCATTCACATACAAAACAGCTATTGTGTCTTGTAAGCTGCAATTTCTACCATGGCATAATGCAGGAACATTGCACAGGACGATTAATGGCAACAATGCAATTATATTTTTTAATTCATGTCTCATCTTTACTTGTTTTTAGTTTCTTCTTCTACATATTTATTAAACGATTTATGCATAAGTGGACTTATCTTTCTCAGCAGTATATGGATAAAATATTTTGTCATTCTGCTTCGTCGTAAGTTCTTAAATTCAACGCATTATCTTCGTCTAACCAATAGATTGAATGAATTTCGTATTTTATGCTCATTGTGTTGTTATGATTGTTTATCGTTATGCAAAGATACACAATTGCGTAAGCAAAGTCAAGAGAAAAGGGCAAAAATATTTTTAGAAAAAACAAGATGGCGCATGTGGCGTGGTGGAGATATTGCGGTTTTGCCGCAGAAAACGTCATCGTACCCCGACCGAGGTACGCATATATCCCGACCGAGATACACATGTATCCCGACCGAGGTACGATCACTTTAAAGCTTGTTTCGCATGACATTAAAGCCTGTTTTGCATGACATTAAAGCCTGTTTTGCATGATTTTAAAGCCTGTTTCGCATGACATTAAAGCCTGTTTCTTTTTGTGATTTTCGCGTTGCCATATAATCATAAACATTCATTCCCACCAATACCAACCATAGAAACCAGGTTCCATTTCATGCCATGGACCTTTGCGCTTGGTTGTGTATTTGTATGTAAGCTCAAGCAGCACACTTAAAAACCTTTTATACTCATCCGAATATATAATGCTCTCAGCACCATTATCCGACGGCTTGTTGCTCATAATGTTGTGTGTAAAGTCAAACCAGGACCTATTAGTCTTGCCAGTTGCTTTGTAAATGTCGACAATAACGCCGCCAGGTCCAGGATCTTGCTCAATGACGTACTTTAAACTACGATAGTATTTGTACTTTTTCTTTGTTTTGTAATAGTAAAAATCCAATATGGAATTGCGAATATATTTGACTGTGTCTTCACTTAAATCATCAATTCTTATATTAATCCATTTTATTTCTGTAGAATCGCCATGTGAAAGAAAAGACATCCAAAAAATCGTGGTGTCTTTTGTTACCTCTACATTCATTTCTCCTGTATATCGTGGCAAATCATCCACAGAAATACGGATAGTGTCTCTAAGTACCCTTACAGGTACCTTTCCTTCAGCATAATTAACTGCACAAAATAAAGCAATTAAGAGCGTTATTAAACATTTAATAGTCTGTTTCATATCTTTTTCTGTTTTTATTTTTTTTACCTAAATACACTTTTAGAGATTCATCAATGAAGATCTTATATTTCTCAGTAGTATATGGATAAAATATCTTGTCATTCTGCTTCGTCGTAAGTTCTTAAATTCAACGAATATCCATTATCTTCGTCTAACCAATAGATTGAATGAATTTCGTATTTTATGCTCATTGCGTTGTTAAGATTGTTTGTCGTTATGCAAAGATACACAATTGCGCAAGCAAAGTCAAGAGAAAAGGGCAAAAATATTTTTAGAAAAAACAATATGGTGCATGTGGCGTGGCGGAGATATTACGGTCTTGCCGTTGAAAAATGCCTTTAAATCATCGTACCCCGACCGAGGTACGATCACTTCAAAGCCTGTTTCGCATGACATTACAGCCTGTTTCGCATGACATTAAAGCCTGTTTCTTTTTGTGATTTTCGCGTTGCCATATAATCATAAACATTCATTCCCACCAATACCAACCATAGAAACCAGGTTCCATTTCATGCCATGGACCTTTGCGCTTGGTTGTGTATTTGTATGTAAGCTCAAGCAGCACACTTAAAAACCTTTTATACTCATCCGAATATATAATGCTCTCAGCACCATTATCCGACGGCTTGTTGCTCATAATGTTGTGTGTAAAGTCAAACCAGGACCTATTAGTCTTGCCAGTTGCTTTGTAAATGTCGACAATAACGCCGCCAGGTCCAGGATCTTGCTCAATGACGTACTTTAAACTACGATAGTATTTGTACTTTTTCTTTGTTTTGTAATAGTAAAAATCCAATATGGAATTGCGAATATATTTGACTGTGTCTTCACTTAAATCATCAATTCTTATATTAATCCATTTTATTTCTGTAGAATCGCCATGTGAAAGAAAAGACATCCAAAAAATCGTGGTGTCTTTTGTTACCTCTACATTCATTTCTCCTGTATATCGTGGCAAATCATCCACAGAAATACGGATAGTGTCTCTAAGTACCCTTACAGGTACCTTTCCTTCAGCATAATTAACTGCACAAAATAAAGCTATTAAGAGCGTTATTAAACATTTAAAAGTCTGTTTCATATCTATTGCTGTTTTTATCATCCCTCTTGCTTTTACTAAATTACTTTACTACAAATTTATTCCTTTACTGAACAACTTTACTATGCAGGAAAAGAGCTTCAGAAACGCTTTACATAGATGTAATGGCCTTTTCTTCTTACACCACATCAAAACGCAGGTCGTCAAGGAGCGACTTATAGGTTTTTCTGAACGTGCTCACCTCCTCGTTCTTTATGTTGCTTTGTCTTACTGAGCCCTTTTTAAATGAGGGCTCAATTGTTAAAAGTCGTGGTCCCAATAAAGATGTCTGCGATGATTGCGGGCAATGAAGTCGATATTGCGAGTAAAGATATGCTTACCCAATTCGCTTGGATAGTTTCCGCTTAAATCACCATCCTGCAACATGTTGTTCTCAAGCAGATAATGTAGCAACTCTGGATGCATGATTTTCGTATTGATAAGAGCATCCATCGTTTCTTGTTGCAATGTATACGCATCACATTTCTTGTAGTAAGGGTTATAGCTGCATTTTATTGCATGAATGATGTCTGGTGCAAAGATTATTCCTGCCTTCTCTGATAAAAAAACAACCTGCTGGCCAATTGGCAACTGATAACCAAATTGTGCCATATCCATTTCTGGCGTAATTTCTTTCAGCCATTTTTTCAGCTGTTTCGTGTCCTCAAAAAAAGCAAGGCGCTTACCGTTTGTCCGTTTCATATATAAAGGATAGGCACATTCGTAAGACTTCTTCAAGGCAGCCTGCTGGTCATGCATCTTGTCGTAACTTGCTTTATTCGCGTTGAACACCACACCATTGATTTCCCAATCATTGTCAGCAAACTTTACAAGTGCTGTACAAAAATAAGAGCCTTTAAAGATGATGTCAGGATAAGCGTTCTTCATTTTATACTCTTCGTCATTCGAGTTCTTCACCACAGCATATTCTGAATCAGCATCAATCACCTCAAACAAATCTTGCTGGCAATATTTTAGAGACCTTAGTTTTTCAGACTCCTCATGCATGTCATTTTCCAAATACATGTCAGCCAACCATAGATGGGCCTTTTCTGCCATTGGCCCTATCTCGCAATTCATGGAGAAAGAAGTTTCTGCATAGTAGGTTGATTCACTTTTGTTAAAATGCTCTAAGTAAGAGTCGACATATCTCTCAAACCTGTCTTCCGATAAAGGAGAGCAGAGAAGGTAGGAGCGACGAAGCCATATCAGCACATGCTTCAACTTGAAATAGTCGTTGGCCGTGTCAGGGTTATAAATGAAATTATGTAAAGCCCAGTTCTCTTCTACCTCATCATCCTCTGTAAGAACCTCCATAATGATGTTTGACGCGTCTTCCTGCATTGCTAAAGGATTGAGGAAACGGTCATCAAAATTTCTGGTCAAAACAAACCAGACCAACAGTTCCACTTCTTTTATGTTCACATCATTCTTGTCAAGAACATCAAAGTCGTCGAAGAATGGCAACGAGTGTGCATATTTGAGCAAGTGCTTACCCACAAATGCGTTCCACAGCCCGATGCCAGACATCTTGTCCTCATAGTAGATTGCCACATTGATGGCAATCTCTTTCTTCAGCTTGTCATCATTAGGCAAATTGAAGTCCATGTTCTTCATTCTGTCATAAATACGATTTGCCACATCCACATACATGGGGCATGGCTGAATTCCAATGGGATAGTATTGAGAAAAATCGTATGGAAAAATTGTTCGCTTCATTTCTGTATAACGGTTATTGGTGCTTATTTTTATCTCTTGGAGCCTGTTTGTTTGCCTTTTCAGACGCTCCATTTATTTATAATGCAAAAATAACACTTTTATCTGAATAAAAGCCTGTCGTCTAAGTGTTTTTGTGAAAAGCCTGAGGTCTTGGCCACAGTGCCGAATATTACTACCGCTTGCGAACCAAACATCAGCATTAGCTTAAGTTTGGGCCGCAAGCGGGATAAAGAAAAACTATCAGCTTATTCCTAACAGCTCAATCTCGAAGACGAGGGTAGACCCTCCAGGGATGCCCGGCTGCGAGAACTTGCCGTAGCCCATAGAGGCGGGGATGTAAACCTCCCACTTGTCGCCTACGCACATCTGCTGCATGGCTACAATCCAACCTTCTATGAGGTCGCACAGACGGATGGCAAGAGGGGCTCCACCACGACTGCTGTCAAACTTCTTGCCGTTGATGGTGCGACCGGTGTAATGGGCTGTCACGATGCTACGCGGCGAGGGATGACGACCGTCGTTCACGCCTTCGCTCAACACTTTATAATAAACTCCACAAGGAAGGGCCTTCACGCCTTCCTCTTCTGCTTTTGCGGCAAGCCAGTCAAGGTTTGCCTTGGCATATTCTCTTTTGTTCATCGTCTTTCTGTTTGATTGATGGTGTAAAGATACGAAAAAATTCCAGATATCGGCATACATCAGAGTCATTTTCGTAAAATATAAACATCTCTTACTTTCTGTATAACACCTTTTCTGTGCGCTTTCCATCAGTGACGAGATATGCACCTCGCTCGGCAAGCGGCACAAGATGGGATTTCTCCCCAGGCTGTGCCTCATGCCAGTGCAGCAACTGCCCCAATGGATTATACACGCGTATGATCGCACCCTCTGTTACACCCTCAACAAGTAGTCCGCCTGACTGGCTGGTCACGGTGAATGGAGCCAGGGCTGATACCACTGGCTTCTCTATGCCCACAGTTGTTTTCACAGCAAAGAGGTTTACCGCTGTCACATTGTCAGATGGATTCTGGTCTTCGATCACATTACCCTCTCCATCCACAGTGTGCGCCACAATATAGAGCGTGGTGGGTTTCGTGATGCCTTTCACACGGAACCCAACCGTGGCGGTATTGTTGCCTTCCTGACCATAAAGCAGGCTCTGCGGAACTGTACAGACATCTGTTCCCCGATAGAGCGTCCGGCCCATGGCATCCTCATAAAGTCCCACCTTTACGCTCCATGACGCATCCATAGGCATGGGCGAACCGTTGTTCACAGTAGCTGTTACAGCCACTGCATCATCTCCATCAGGCACGGCGGCAAGTTTCCTTACTGCCATGTCGGCTACCTGCAACTTGATGGTGCCCATACCTGCACGATTGCCCTTCACCTTCTGTGCCCCGGCACGCCGCATGGCTGAAGCAAAGGAACGTGCGCGCATAGGAGCCGACGAGAAATAAGGTGTGATATCGAACGAGAGATCACTCGCAAGGTCGGCATTGGCAGGAGCAGGCGCAGTCACCTCGGCACTGTGTCCCGGCAGGATGTTCACCTGCTTCACGGTGCTCCGGCCGTTTACATTTATGTTCAGATAGTCTACAGCCTCATATCCCTCGTTGAACACCTGGAAACTGAGTACCACATCCTCGCCTTCCTTCACACGGTCGGCCAGTTCCACATGCTCGCAGCGAACAGAGTTGGCAAACTGCGCCTGGCTTTGCAGTACGTTAGCGCCATCGTTGTCGAAGTCAGCCACGGTGACAGCAGCCGTCAGTGTGTTGTCGGCAAAGGTAGCATCATAGTAAGTGATGATGAGGTTCTCTGGCTGGTCAATGAGTTTCTGAGGGCACGACAGGTAGATATAGCCATCATTGCTTCGTGCGATGCGCGCACCATAGACCGATGTGCGCACGCCTCCCGTCTGGTCCGTGCTCTCCTCGCTCTCCTTGTGCATCTCCTTCCATATCACGGCAAGTCCATCAATGCCGTCAGCCGACTCAGGAGCTATGAGCTTATAGTCGATCACGCCACGGTTGCCGAGTCCGAGCAGTCCCATGTCGACCATTGTTCCAGCCTCGGTGAGGCGATAGAGCTTTACATCCGTCTGCCCCATGTCATTGACCACAAGCGCACTGGCAAAGTACCCGCTCTTCATCGCCACTATATGGGGTTGCGAGGCCACGATGTCAGTGAAGAGGGTCTGCGCCTTCTGATCCTTGTCAAGAGTGCCCGTGGCGAGTACGGAGCGCACACTGCCATCATTATTTCGCTTGCTCACGATGCCGAGCACCATGGGCACACCGTCACGCATGGCCACCTCGTAGTCGGTGAGCTGGGCTATAGTGTCCATAGGCATAAGTGCTATATTGTCCTGCCACTTGCCGTCACGGTGCACGCTGGTCATCAAGGCTCCGTCGATGGCACCAGCTGTGGGATCACCGTCCACGCTCTGTGGTACAAAGTCGCCTTGCTTCCATGCCACCACAGCATTGCCAGTGGGCGAAACAGCCGTCTTGGGGTCGATGCTACAGCTGTAGTCCCACAGGGTCTGTGGTTCTCCCCATTCTTTTCCGTTGCCCAAGCTCACAGCCACACGTGCGTCGGCAGCAGCCTGGATAACGCCCTCGCTATTGGCCGCCTCAGGGGCTTTTGCTGTGGAATAGGTGTAGGCTATAGTGCCCGTGTTCTGCCCGCCTACCTCACGCGATGCGGCATGGATGGCAAACACGTTATGGTCATCTGGTGCGGCAAATGCCATACCCGAGCCAAATGCCACCTCACCTGTCGCTACATCACCATTCTTAGGGCGAATGTATGCCATATCCTTGCCTCCATATAGGTAGGATGGCTGAGCATAGGCATCTATGTCCGTGAGCAGGATGTTTGAGTTCTGTGGGGCACGGCGCAGTCTGAGTGGTTTATACACCGACGAGCGCAGCACGGTGGTAACCTTACGGGCCTCGTTATTGTCGCGCTGTTTGATTGGGTTTGAGTCATTGTTGGGTGCATACCACTCGCCTTTCTTGTCGAGAATCGTGCCTGTCCATGTTTTCTTGAAGAAGAGGAACTTGGCCGTGGCATAGGCTTGCAGCCATGCCTCCAGACTCATTCTGGCTCCTCTGTCCACCCTGCCTAAGTAAGGCTTGACCACTGCCATGCTCTCAAACGATGCCGATGCCGACCCTCGTATGCCTGCCTTTGCCGCAGCCACCCACAGGTCAATGCCCAACTCGGCGTAAGCACCTACAGAGAGAGCGGTGTTGAAGTCGAGTGTGAGATCCATCTTGAAAGGCGACGGTAGCGATGAGCCCTTCGATGCCTCCAGATCTTCATCACTTGGATGGTCGAGTGAGGCTTGTGCGCTGGCCTCTCCTGCTATGCTCGTTCCGAAAGAACCGAAGCCGAAAGGAACCTTTGCCTTGATGTAGGCCGAAGCCTCGGCAGCGATGCCCACGCTGTTGAGCACGAAATTATAGCGCTCAGTCTCGTAGTCAAACCCCACCTTGCCTTCTACCCAGGCCTTGATGCCTGCTGATGCCGACGGCAGTGTGAGAGCTCGGTCATCACGGTTGTACTGTGCCCTCATGCCCTTTACCGCACGCTTCATTTCCCAGAAGGCCGCGTCGAAGCTATTGATATAGTCGCCCTTGTCCAGCATATTCATTATCTTGCCGCCAGGGAGGAAACTGTGCGAGTAGATGCCGCGCACGATGTAGTCATTGTTCTCATGCGTGATGCCCAGCGTGAAGGGCAGCGAGGATGGCAGTTCGATGGAGAATCCGTCGAACGACTTCTGCATCTTGCCCAACCCCTTGCCGCGAGACACGTCACCTACGTTTATCTGTGGCAACTCTGGGTTGAAATCCACACCGTTGATTATGAAACTTGGGTCGCTGTCGATATTTTTCATCTGGAACAAGGCGTAATCCTGGTCGCCTTTGACACGCAGGCTCACATCGCCCGATGCCTCGGGAGCGAGGAAGTCGCGCAGCTCACCCTCCACCTGTAAGAGAGTGTAGCTCACGCTCTGTCCATTCTCTTGGGCATCGGCCCAGTACATATACCTGCGTCCTACAGCCGTCCTCTTCAGTGAGATGCTCTTGCCCGATGCTACTTGGTTGGAAACGAGGCTCAGTTTGTCATACCATTTGTCCACATTCAGCGGGTCGCGCACCAGCAGGCGCATCTTTATCTTGCGTCCTGGCTTCTTAGACCCGTCATAAGGCAGCAATGTTGACGTGCCCGCATATTGACAGCGCACCATCTGTGTGCCCTCACCAGTGGGGGCTGTCTCCTCTAGGTATATGTCCTCCACATGTACTGCATCGCCCGCATCCGTCTTAGGAGTGAGGGCTACGGTGTGCACCACCCGCTCGCCATCGAAGAATGCCTCTTCGCCATTGATGATGATGGAGCGGCGGCGCAACTCTAAATTGCGGAAGATACATGGGAAATATTTTCCGTCGGTGCTGTAGGCTATGGATCCCTCCAAGCCGTTGCCCCACACCTTTATCAGCGATCCGTCAGGCTCTATCACCGGTTTTTGATAGGTGGTCTTGAGAATGGCATTCGGTATGGGTTCGCCCGTCGCTGCATCCACCACCTTGAGGTATACGCGGTCCATGGTATGCAGGTCGGCCTCATTGAAGTAGGCACACGCCTGTGTCGAGGCTGTAGCGTCGGTCTCATTGTCGAAGAACATGACAGCCGAACCCGATGTGCTTGCAAGCATGGGCGTAGGCTTGTCGATGGTGGTAGGCACGAGCACAACATGCTCCACGCCCTCGGCCACATGGTCGGTGATGGATGCTGTCACGATGCCTTGTGGCTCGTCGATGGTGAAGTAGTGCCCGTAGTTGATGTACTCGTCGGATGTCGTGGTGGACACGGTAACCGTCTTCTGCTCGCCTGTGCCGGTGGTGTAGGTCACATCCAGATCGGCTATGGCGTGTTTATTGTCACCATAATAATTGCCGCGGAAGCGGTAGCGGCCGACCATATCTTTTCCATAGGCTGTAAAGGGGAAATCCTTCTTGAGTCCCACCTTTGGCCAGCTGAAGGTGACTGTGTGCTTCGCGTCGTCAAAGGGGAAGCGAAGGTAAAAGTGACCCTTGCCGCCAGCCTCGATAACCTTGATTACCTCCTTGCCGTCGACTGTCACCTCACACTTTCCCCACAGGGCATAGAGGTTGGGCAGATAGAAGTGTACCAGGTTGCTGCCCGTAAACAGCTTGTAGTTTTTGTCAGACGGGTCGTTCACAAAGGCTTCATACGCCGTCTTGTTGTCCTTGATCCACTGCTCATCGCTGAGCGTGCCTTTGCCAAAGAAACTCTTCAGGCTGAATCGGGAAAACTGGGTGTATGGCTCTATCATGCTCCACTCTGCGCTGGGGTCTTCCTTCACCCACAGTTGGTTTTCCCCGGCATTCCAGTTCGGCTTGCGCGGGTCATACATGCCATAGGTATTCTGCACATGTGCCGAGAGGGCATTGGTCTCGCCCTTATCCATGGTAAACGGATAGTTGAGGGTTGCCTCCACATATTTCCTGTCACGCTGCATCCGCAGCACCACGCCATCGCCCAAGTCTTTCTCGCCCTCAAAGATGTCGAGGTCGCCCGGTTTTATCTGCTTCTTCACATACTTGGCACCATGCGCCATGGCCTCGATGCGCGTGCCGTCGTCGGAGAGTACTCCCTGGAAGAAACTCAACTCGAAGCCTTCCTCGCGGTCCAGGTTCTTCATGCGCATGGTGGCATGTCCTGTGCCATCGTCCTTGAGCACCACAGCCCCACTGTCGGCGAGATTGGTGGCAAAGGCCGCATTGGTCAGCCGGTGGTACACTTCGTAAGTGTACTTGTAGGTATGCACCTCACCATCATACTTATTGCGTATGGGCACACTGAACACAGCCCAGCAGGTGGGCCAGCCTCCGTGCGTATCAGGGTCGTAATAGCGCTTGCGCAGGAAGGTCTTGTCGTCAAAAGGTATGGTCACCGAAGCATAGTACTTGCTTTCCACAGGCACTGTAAGATGCAGATCGGGATACTTGTCGCTCTCCTGGTGTATGATGGTGACCTCGGCCTGGTCGGCAGCCACCTCCCATGCATCAAGTCCCTCGTTCTGGCTGCCTGGCACTAAGCGTACCATGTCGACCGTAGCGGTGAGGAGTACCTGTTCGTCATCGGAAGTGAAATACTTTTTTGCCTGTTGGTCATCGGGAAAATATTCCTGCACATGCAGACGCACGGTAGAAAGCAGTATGCCATCGGCCGATGGCATACCCTGTTCGGCACGATAGTCGGCCTCGCTGCTTCTGAAGGTGATGTCGGTAAATCCAGAGCGGTGGAGCACTACCGAACCATTGGAGTTGATGGTAGCCACCTCTGGGTCAGAACTGGTCCATGTGCCGCCGAGAAACGAGCAGTCGCCTGGCAGAATGTCGGCATGCAGGCGAAGTTGCTGCAGCTTACCCGTGAGGCGTATGGCATTGCCGTCGGGCATTCCTTTGATGCCCACCGACTTGGTATATACGATAACAGGTTCGCCCTCCACCTGATAACTGAAGAAGGCATCGGCAGGGAGCAGATAAGGTAGACGCAGGGTCGAGGGCCAGTCGCTCTCGTCGTTCGTAGGCAGCAGCATGCCCGTGAGCATCAGTTCCACGAATGCTGTGCATTGTGTTTGTCCTGGCGCAGGACTGGCAGCATTGAAGGTGAACACCAGCTCGCCCGTGGTCGTGTCGAACGTGCCCTTCTGTGAGTTGAGGGCAGTCTTGCCACCATTGGCAGTGAGCGAGATGCACTCCTGCCATTCTGTGTCATATACGGCATTGAGTTGCTGCCAGTTGAGAATCTCCACACGTACAGTGGCCTGGGCACGCGGAGCATAGGTCTGCTTGTCGGTGGTCATTTGCCCGAAGCGCGGGCGCAGGATGCCATGACGGTCAGTGCCATTATATATAAGTAATGGCCAGTCGCTCACGTCATCTTTCACCTGAGTATTCCCAACGACATGCATTCCCTTGATGGCAGTATAGCCCAGCACGCCGGCAGGCCTTCCCTTACAGAGTGCGACCACATCATCATCGGTCACACGATAGGCAAAGATCAGATTGCGGCATACCTCATCGCCCACGGGCTGTGCGGGCGGTACTTCCACGCTGCCCTCTCCCGTCTGTAAGACCATGCGTGTATCATCGCCTATACGCAGCTGGGGCAGTCCAGGGGTCCACTGATGAGACCCTCCCCTCATATCCAAGTTGGCCATAAGCCACTCGCCGGCCTTGGGATGATAGCCGTTTCGTATATATCCAAAGCTGTAACACCAGAGTGTCTCATCATCGGCAATCGCACCGTCAGGCTGATGTGTATCGGCATTGTGGAAGCGCAGCTGTAGCAGGTCATACTCCATGGTGATGCGGTTGGGATGGCAGAAACGGATGTAGGCACACAGGTCGCGTGTATACTCCTCATTGGTTCCTAAATAGCTATATGTGGTAAACTTCACCTCCTTCTCGGTCTCGCCTGGCTGAAACACTACACAGTTCCAGCCGTCTTGATAATCATCGGAACTGGAGTCACCTTCATAGAAGTCATCGGTGTAAAGGACAGGCACATTCACATCAAACCCCTGCGTCGTTGCAAGCTGATACCACACCGACACCGCATAGTTGGCATCGGCACCTGCAGGGCGTCGCAGCACGAACGTGTATTCCTTCTCCCCAGGGGTGGTGCCAAAGTCGATGTAGCCTATCCCTTGGTTTCCTGACACAGGCTTTGCCCCCACTATCTGCAGTTGCTCGCCCTTTATGAGCCTTGGTTTTTCTTGTGCTACAGACGCCATGACGGAGGACACGAGCAGGAGCAGGGTCCACATCACACGCATGAGCCGTCTGGCGTTCATTGCAGTTCGCTTTTTTGTGAGTTGTCTAGTGTTCATTGTTTTCCTGTTTTTATGGTTTGACACTTCCGCAGCACTGCACCCAAGAACAGGAGGAGGGAACCAGGCGCGGCGATAACAAACGCAAAAATAGCGAAAACAGCGAAAAAAAACGGAAATAAGTGCTTTCCCTGTGTTACATTTTGTTCGTATTGTTACCATTCGGGGCATATTCGGAGGGCGATACGCCCATGGTCTGCTTGAATATGCGGTAGAAATGCACTCGGTTTGAGAACCCGCACTCGGCTCCTAAGGCATCTATGGTATGGTGTGCAAGCCACCCATCCCCGATGAGCTGGCATGCCTTGTCCACCCTGTATCCGTTCACATAAGCCTTGAAGGTAGTGTGCCTGCCATGGGATATGGCTGCCGATAGGGTACGGTGAGGTCGCCCCAGAGCCACCGCCACCTGGGCTACGGTCAGTCCGGCATCGGTATAGAGCGAGGTGGTTTCCATCAGGCGGTCCACCGCCGCCAGCAGTTCCTGCTCTTCGGAAGTGGGCACAGTGGTCTGCTCCTGCGGCGTGGATTCCACAGGTTCGGTAATGGCATTGGCCACATAGGGGAATATGTGTGCGTAGTTGATGAAGTGAATGCCATAGAACGTGTAGTAGGACACGGCGGCAAGCATGAATGGAAGCGAGGTGGCTTCACAGGGAAATATCGAATAGATCAGTGCAGCCACACCGATACCCAATGACCAGCGGAAGGAGTTGCGCACCCAGTGCAGCCGATGCTGCTCCTCATCCGAGAAATAGTTGTCCATACGTTGCTCATAGTAGGCATAATGGCGTCGGAAGAGGTGTATGTAGTGCAGCAGGAGCAAGGCGTAGGCCACCTGATAGGCCACGATGATAAAGGTATGCCAGCCCACAGGGCACAAGGCTCCTGCCGTGAAGGCTGCCATGGTGGCAAGCAGAGGTAACACTGCCTCGGCACGCAACCGCCTGGCCGAGAGGAACTCCACGTCTATGAGGGTGACCAGCGTGAGGGTGAACAGATAGGCCTGCGACATGGAGATAGCCATGATCACCAATCGTGTAGCGAAGTCGGCCACGATGTTGGACTTGACAAAGTGCTCGGCCAAGAGGGTAAGGCCATAGATAACGAAGGTGGCTCCCACAATGCGCCGTGCCCGGGCATAGCATGCCAGGGATTCACTGCGAGTATAGGCCACGCCCCACACGGCTATGCCCAGCGCGAGCATCATGCCGGGAGTCAGAAAAAGGCTTACGATGTTATTGGCAAAGTGGATGAGATGTCCCATGGGCTACTATGACAGATAAAATGCAGAATGACATGGTGAAAATACAAATAAAATCTGATGAAATCACTCCTTTTGTTTTCTTTTCTTTTCTCCTTTTTTATTATCTTGTTTCCTTGTCTTATCCTTTTTCCTTCCTTTATTTCGTGCTTTTCCTAAAGCAAAACAGCTTGAGGATGGTGGCGGCTACGGGGGAGAGCACGCTGGCGGCAAGGGCGAAAGCAAAATAGACACGGTAGCCATAATAGCGCTGAAGGGTGCCTGAATAGAGGCCTGTGAGGAAGAGCGACAGGAAGAGGAGGGCGATGCCGATAGAATAGAACGTGGGGCGGAATTTGCCGCAGCTGTAATAGGCAAGGAAGCTCATGAACGTTGTCACGACAACGCCAATGGCGGCATGTGAGAGAAACACCCAGACGTTGACAAAAGCAAGCGAAGAGGTGGCAATGTGGCTGAGCACCATGCCGGCGATGGCTGGCAGAAGGGAGGCTGCCGAGAAGGGCAAGAGAAGGCGGTGGAAAGGGTAACGCTTGAGAAGACGTAAGCAAAGGAGGGCGCCAATGGTCAAGCCAATGGTGCCTACGGTGCCAACGGTGAGGCCATACTCTTGAGGCGAGAGGCCGAGACCGCCACGGTGGGTGGAGTCGATGATGAACAGGGACGACACAACCCATGTGAGACCCTGAGGAAGCATGAAGAGCATGAAGAACATGGCGCCTATGCTTACAGAACGTTTGCCGAAGAACAGGCGCACGGCGCGGAGCAGCTCGTGCCTGTTGGTAAGGTTGTTGATGTCGACATCGGATGAGGAGGGGCTGTTGCGTTTCCACACTTTAAGCAGGTGAAACACCCATAGAAGACCGTAGAACAGGGCTGCCACACGAAGAGTGGTTGCCCAAGCCGATTGGGGGTTGCGCGTTACAACCTCAATGTTACCGGCAAACATGGTGAGGAAGCCCACGCAGAAGAGCAGGCTTACAGAATGGAACGCCACGAAGAGGGGGCGCAGAACGGTGGGATAGGGGTTGCACGTTATTTCTTTGTAAAGGCTCTCTGTTGACAGATTGTGGATGGTGGCTGATGTCGTGATGACGATGAGCATCATCATCGATTGTTGAAACCACAGGTCAGAAGCAACAGATTCTGACATGAGAAGCAAGGAAAGGGCAATGACCAGTTCGGTGGCAAGGAGCCACACGTCCTTGCTCCATCCCACGCGCCGGAGCAGCAGATGGCAAGCGGGGCGTATGATGACCCACGGAAGACATGCAAACGAGATGTTGAAAGCCACGGTAGAGTTGTTCAGACCGAAGCGTTTAAACATGACAGCCAACAGAAAGATTATGGCAAAGGGCACCCCATTGGCTATGCTCATGGTGGCAAGCCATAGGCGGTCGGTCCAATGGAGGTCTCTCCTTGAACCAACAGTTTGCTGATAATCGGTCTGTTGGCTGTCTGTTATCATAAAGATGTTGTGTTTTTATTTCTTTTCACCAACCTTCTTTCCGAAGTTGGGATCCACTTTTACGAAGTAGCATACAAGGATGGTGGCGGCGCAGCAGATCATGGTCCACACGAAGAAGTGGCGATAGCCGATGGTCTCCTGGAGCCAGCCGGCGCCCATGCCGGGGAGCATCATGCCGAGGGCCATGAAGCCTGTACAGATGGCATAGTGGGAGGTCTTGTGCTCACCCTCAGAGAAGTAGATGAGGAACAACATATACGCTGTAAAGCCGAAGCCATAACCAAACTGCTCGATGAAGACACACAGGTTAACGATGAACAACGAGTGATCCTGGAAATAGCTCAGATATACGAAGGTGAGGCAGGTGAGCGACATGCTCCAAGCCATGGGGTGCAGCCATTTCTTCAGACCGCCCTTGGCTGCCACGATGCCGCCAATGATGCCGCCGAGCGTCAGACCAACGATGCCCACGGTGCCATAAACCAAACCTACCTGACCAGTGGTAAGACCCAAACCACCCTTGTCGATAGAGTCGAGCAAGAAGGGGTTGATCAGTTTCACCAGCTGAGCCTCAGGCAAACGATACAGCAACATGAAGACGATAGCCACCAAAGCCTGTTTCTTGCAGAAGAACGACTTGAAGGTAGAGAAGAACTCGGCCATGAGGTTCGAGGCCGTAACGTTTTCAGGAGCGTGGTCGCTCTGCGGATGCGGCAGGATGATGCTGTGATAGATAGCGCACATCAAGAAGAAGACTGACAGCACAACAAACACGACGAGCCAAGCCATAGGAATGTTGCCCGATGTGCCAGCGAAAGTAGCCTTCGTAGTGGTCTTCAGCTTGTTGTCGATGTGGAAGATGAGGTAAGCAGGTTTATCCCAGTTTTCAGCAGTAAACTCGAAGCGGGGCGCAAACTTAGCCTGCTCAAGCGAGATGCTCTGGTCGCCATCTTTAAAGGCAAAGTTGAGCACGATGGTCTCGCCCTCAGCGGGCTTCTGCTGCAGCTTCACGCCAGCAATGGCAATGTTGCTAACCACGTTCGAAGCCGTAGTCTTCTCCTCTTCGCCAAAGGTGTCGTGCACCCATTTTGTGAAGGCCGCTCCCCAACCCTCTTTGCTGGCCTCGGCAGCAGTAGTAGCCACCACAGCCTTAGCCTCTTCTTTAGCGATGAAGCCATTGGCCATATTTAGCGCCTTAATGCTATCAGTGAGCTGTGCAATTTTGTCTTTTGCACCAACACCCTCTTTTGCATCAACCGCTACGCCAGCCTTTACCACAGCATCGGTAAACACGAAGCAGTTTTCGCCATCAGCCGCTGTCTGAGCCGTAGCGTCGGCCGCAAACTGTGGCAAGGTGAGCGTGTTAGTGTATTGTGGCGAAGCCTCAATGGTAACCTCGGCAGGTGTTAAGCCCGTACCCGTTTCAATCAAGCCAGCCACGATAACGAGCAAGCCCTGACCAGCAACGGTAGCTACACGGTAGAAGGTGCTACGGATGCCCACATACAACGACTGTTCGTGCTCGGTAAGCGCATGCATATAATAGCCGTCGGCAGCGATGTCGTGGGTTGCCGATGAGAACGCCACAAGCCAGAAGAAGGCAAGCGTGAGCCTGAAGAAGAAGGGGGTGGGGATAGAGAACGCTATACAAGCAAACGCGATGGCGATGATCCACTGCATGGTGGTGGTCCACCAGCGTTTTGTTCGAATAAGGTCGATAAAGGGGCTCCAGAAGGGTTTGATAACCCATGGCAGATAAAGCCAGCCGGTATAGAGGGCGATGTCGGTGTTGGAGATGCCAAGACGCTTGTACATGATGACGGAGATGGTCATCACGGCAACGTAAGGCAGACCTTCAGCAAAATAGAGGGTCGAGATCCATGCCCACGGATTGATGTTCTTTAGTGATTTCATTGTTTACGGTTTTAGTTTTTTAGTAGACAACTGACAAGTGACGAGTAGACCAGGAAGAGGGCTGTGTGTGCCGACGGGGTTGACCGTCGGGCAACAGCGGCTTGGCTCCTTGTCTGCCCGTCACTCGTGTTATTGTCTGTTGTTACTTATACAGTTTTTTGAGATCGGCTGTACGATAGTAGTGCAGCAAGATCTGGTCATACTTATAGCCTTGAGCGCCCATCACAGCGGCACCAATCTGGCACAGGCCAACGCCATGGCCCCAACCGGCACCGATGAGTGTGAACTTCTGTGGCACGCCGTCCACAACGTCGGCCTTGTCGGTGACGAAGGCGCTGCTGTAGAGGTGTGACGTGCTCAGCACGCGGCGTATCTCAAGCTCCTTGCCGATGGTGAACGAGCGCTTGCTGCCCACAATCTTGAGCTTGCACAGACGACCGCTCTTGCCACGCTCCACGGGAACGAGGTCGAGGATGTCGCCAAGATCCATCTTCATCTTCTCGGTGATGAGGTCATGAAGCTCCTGCTGGGTGTACTCTACGCGCCAACGATAGAAATCGGTGGTCTCCTGGTCGAAGTCGTTGAGCACCTGTGACAGGATGGTCTTGTCGTGGGTGTTGCAGAACGCGTCGGGCGCTGTGCGTATCCACTTGTCGGCCTCTGCCTCGACGGTGAGGTCAGGAATGGTGTCCTCGTCCTTCACGCCCTTGGCTGTGTCGCGCACGGCAAGGAGGTAAGGCATCTTGATGTTCTCCCAACAATATTGATACTCCTCGCTCACACCGCCGCAGCTCTTGCTGAAACGGGCATCGCAGATGTCGCCTTCAGACATGAGCACCTCGCCACGCGTGGCACCAATGGCCACGGCCACGTTGGGACTCGTCTCCTTGGTTATGCCCTGGTAGCGCTGGCAATGGTCGTCGGCACACACGTCGAAGATGGTGTGGTCCTCGCGGTCGTACCAGCGTATGAGCTCATCGTCTTTCTTTATGAACGAGAAGAAATTGTTGGAACCCTCTTTGAGCTTGCGGCGCTTCTCTATCTGTGCGAGCAGCCAGCTGCGTGAGATGACCGAGTGGGCCTTGAGCAGTTCGAGGCTCGAGGTGGCACTCATCTCGCTTGAGATGACGCTCTCCAGATATTTCTCCACAGGCAGGTCGTTGATGGCGCAAATCTTGTCGGCCTCCACTACCAGACGTAGCGTGCCGAGGAAGGTCTGCGTCTCCTTGCGCTCCCAGTGGAAGTTGACGCCGATGGTCACGTCGTGAAGCGAGAAGGAGCAGTCGGGCGATGATGGATGGAACGTCAGTTCGCGATACTGGTTGCCGTTCCACATGATGCCGCCTTCGCAAAACTCAACGGTCTGCTCGCCAACGATGCTTTCGCCCTTGGCTGTGTAAGGCTTGTTGAGGGCGAACGAAATTTTCTCGCCGCTCACGATGCCTACCGACACGTTGGGCTCCTTGCCGTTCATGGGCAGCTCCTCCGTGCTCTCGCTCTGGCACAAGGCTTTAACCTTGGCAGCGATCGCTTCGACAGCGGCTTCGCTCACGCCACATTCGGCGATGATGGCCTGTGCCTGCTCTCCTGTCAAGCCTTCAAAGTCGGCAGGACGGGGTGTGATGAGCATGCCGGACATGTCGAGCGCTCCCGGGCTTACGAGCACCTTGCGGCTCTCGTCTTCCTCGAAGTAGCAGTCGGGACGGTGCTTGGCGCGCGGTATGACAACAATGACGAACTCGTCGTTCTGTCGCCATGCCACGATGTTCATCATTGGCTCGGTCTCGTCTTCGCGTTGAGGCATAGAGGCGTAAACTTTCTGGAACGCCTTCACGCCTGCCTCCTGTGAGTGGCTTACGATGGCAATGGCTCCTGTCACGAAGCCGTGTACCACCGAGATGGTGGCATCGCCGTCGGTGAACACCTCTTCAAGGTTGCGGCTCAAGCGCTGCCAACCGCTCTGCAGGGGCACGATGCCGCTTGTACCTGCTTGCAGGTGCATATGGTCGGGTGCCGATGCTCCACACTTGGGACCGTTGTAGAACACCATGAGCTCGGGATACTCGGTGAGCACCTTGTACATCTCGCCAATGTGTTCCTTAATGCTCTGCGGTGTGTGGCTGTTGTTTGGAATTGTGAAGTGGGTTGGCAGGATGGGGAACGGGTTCACCAACAGCGTGAAATCGTTGTCGATGTGTACCTCGATCTGCTGCTCTGGACGATTCTCGGCGCAGAGGAAGCAACGACGCTTCTTAAGAGTGGCTTGGTCTATTTTGGCTCCCGTCGATACCATACGGGCTGGGTTGAATTGTAGCCTGATTGTGTTCTCGCCAACTGAGAGGTCACGAGTCTTCACATTCTGCAAGTCGCGGAAGTGTTGCCGTGCATCATCCCAGGTCTCCAGCTGGCGGTTAAAAAAACGTTGCAGCGAGCTGTCGTCGCTGTTGTCTTTACCGTTGTGCATGTTCTGGCGTGCAAGCACCTCCATTGTGCGCAGACGGTCCTTATACAGGTTGTTAGAGTTGGTCTTCTCAATGCTCAACGAAGCGTCGCTGTTTCCACCCCAACGGCGGCAGCAGTAGAGCTCATCGTAGATGCGGCCGATGCGATACTTGCGGCTGAACATCAGTCCGAGAGCATAATCCTCACCATAGCTGGTGTTGGGGAAATGGATCTGGCGGAGCAACGGTGTGAAGAAGGCGCGGGGAGCACCGAGACCGTTGATGCGGAGCGCGTTGTTGGGACCGTTCTGGTCTGTCCACTCCTTGTGGTCGATGAGACCCGGAGGAAGGGTGTTGAGGTCGAAGTCGCAGATGCGGTAGCTGCCCACAATCATGGCTGCCTTCTGCTCGTGGAACGCTGCAACGATAGTTGCGAGGGTGTTCTCTGACGAGTAGATGTCGTCGCTGTCGAGCTGCACGGCGAAACGTCCGCAGCGGTTGTCGCTGATGGCTACGTTCCAGCATCCGCCAATGCCGAGGTCTGTGCGCTCGGGAATGATGTGTACGAGGTGCGGATTGGTCTTCTCCAGCTCGTTCAGGATGTCAGTTGTGCCGTCGGTTGAATGGTTGTCGACAACGATGACGTTGAACTTGAAGTCGCACTTCTGGCTGAGGGCCGACTTAACGGCGTCGGCTACGGTCTTGACGCGGTTGAAGACGGGAATCACGATAGATGCCTCGTTCTCAAACTGCTGCTCTTCGAAGTTGGGGTTGAGATATTTGGTGGTGTCTACGATGGCACCAATGGTGTCGAGGTGACGTGTCACAGCCTGCTCCATCTCGATCTGCACCTCGCGGTTGCGCGGGTTCACATAGTCGAACTGCTTGGCGCCGCTCAGACGTGTGTCGAGCTCGATCTCTGTGTAAAGATACTCGTCGATGTGGAACAGCTGGCCCTTGCGGCTGAGGAACAGACGCAGGTCATAGAAACCGGCAAACTTGTAGTCGACGGGGGCGCTCTCTGCCCACTCCTTCATAAGGTCGGTCTTGATGAGAACCACCTGTCCGAAGTCGAAGTCGTCGCGCAAGCTACCCCACTGGTAGTCGATAACCGGATGCTTTGTGGTCTTGCCGTCGGCGATGGTGTAATGGTCCGAATAAACCATTGCTGCATCGGAGTCGTGAGCCACGCGGAGCATACGTTCAAGGGCATAGTAGCCCAGCTGCATCTTGGTGGGTTTGAGGCTCAGGAGCACATACTCGGCTTCTGCCTGACGTGCAATGTCGAGCATCGATTTGGTTGACGTAACGTTGTCTACAATTGTCTGGGTGCAGTTTTCTGCTGCCATTTCGGCTGTCACCAGAAGATTAACGTGCTGAACGGTTTTGCTACGTTCGAGCTCTTGTAACAATTCCTTGCTTGTCGAAAGGTCGTCACAGGGTAAGAAACAATCAATTTTTCCCCTCATTGTTTTTTAATAAATGGTTTTTAAATATTCTCAGTCAGTGGTTTTTCTGCATACGAACAGGATTGTTTTGGTCCGTATTGGCACTACTTTTGTGCAAAGTTAAGATAAAAATCGCTATGCGCGAAAGAAAAACGCATTTATTTTAAAATAATCTTAAACCCAAATCGGTTATTAGGCCGTTTTATGTGTTATTTTATAACTGCTTGCAGTCTTTTGTTTTTTATAAGTTGTCTTTTGCTTTTTTTTAATTCGCAATAGCTCGCTATTGCTCATTAAAAGCCAAACAAAATCCATTCTTCTAAAAATCCAAAATCCAAGCAAGCCCTAACGACCGATTTGGGTTGAATAAAACATCGGGCGTGTGTTGAAAAAACGAATAATAAAATTAAATGTAATTGTTAATTGCAAAAACAAACAAAAAAACGACAAGAGAGGTGAAAAGGACCATTTTGATTAAAATTGTCTTTCGGCAATTTTATGGTTGGTTGCCTTTTCCTCTTTTGTCGTTTTTCGCTTCTTTATGCTTTGTCGTGTTCAAAAAGCTATCGGCTATTTGTTTTTTTCAAAACCGTTTGGCTTTGTTCTGATAGCTTCTTATTGTTTTTCTATTATTTTCATGCCTTCTTCCACTGCTTGCATGTTAAGCGGAATAAGGCCATGATGACGTTCGGGCAGCGACTTGAACAGGGCGCTGTGCAAACCTTCGGTGCTCACCACGGGGCAGACCTTGAGCAGACCGCCGAGCACTATCATGTTAAAAACCTTGGCGTTCTTCATGTCGGCTGCTTTGTCCATGGCGTCTATGCGATAGACGTTAATGTCCTTGCGGGTGGGTGGATTGATGATGCCGTAGCCGTCGTAGATAAGTATGCCGCCGGGTTTAACCTTCGGCTCAAACTTCTCCAGTGATGGCTGGTTGAGCACGATGGCCACGTCGTAGCGGCTGAGGATGGGCGACGAGATGCGCTTGTCGCTTACAATCACCGTTACGTTGGCTGTTCCACCGCGCTGCTCGGGGCCGTAGGCTGGCATCCAGGTTACCTCTTTGTCTTCCATGAGTCCTGAGTAGGCCAGAATTTTGCCCATGGACAGAACGCCTTGACCGCCGAATCCTGAAATAATTATCTCTTTCTTCATAGCTCTGTCGTGTCTTTTAAGTCGCCCTTAGGGTACTGTTTGAACATGTTTTCCTCCATCCATTTGTTTGCTTGCACAGGTGAGAGCTTCCAACCGCTGTTGCAGGTCGACACAAACTCAACCAATGACGAGCCCTTGCCTGCCATGGATGCCTCAAAGGCTTTGCGCAAGGCTTTCTTGGCTTGGCGTATGGCGCTGACGGTCTCCACGCTCTGACGTGTGACGTAGCATGTGCCGCGCAGCTGGGCAGCCAGCTCGGTGATGTTGAGCGGGTAGCCGTGGAGCTCTGGTGTGCGTCCGTAGGGACAGGTGCTCGTCTTCTGACCGAGCAGGGTGGTGGGGGCCATCTGGCCGCCTGTCATGCCGTAGATGGCATTGTTGATGAATATGAGCGTTATATTCTCGCCTCTGTTGAGGGCGTGAATGCTCTCGCATGTGCCTATGCAGGCGAGGTCGCCATCGCCCTGATAGGTGAACACCAGACGGTCGGGCCAAAGGCGCTTGACAGCTGTGGCGAGTGCTGGTGCACGGCCGTGGGCTGCTTCTTGCCAGTCGATGTCGATGTATCTGTAGGCAAAGACGGCGCAACCCACAGGACTGATGCCCACGGCTTTCTCCTCCATGCCCATTTCTTCAATAACTTCTGCTACAAGCTTGTGGACAACGCCGTGTGAGCATCCAGCACAATAGTGCATGGGTGTGTCGTTCATGAGCGTCGGCTTCTTGTAGACAATGTTTTCAGGTGATATTATGTCGTTCATAACAGTTTTTCCTTTATTGCTTTTACAATCTCTTCAGGCTCGGGCACGATGCCGCCCAATCGTCCGAAATGTTCAACAGGCTCTTCGCCGTTCACCGCCAGACGCACGTCTTGGATCATCTGTCCGGCGTTGATCTCGGCAACGAGAACACCGCGTTTGCCGTGTGCTGCCTCTGCTATCTGCTTCTCGGGGAAGGGCCACAGGGTGATGGGGCGGAACAGTCCGGCCTTTATGCCTTCCTCGCGTGCCAGCTCGATGGCTTTCTCTGCGATGCGTGCTGCGCTGCCGAACGCCACGATCATGATGTCGGCATCGTCGAGCTCTATGGTCTCGTAGCGCACTTCGCGTTCCTTTATTGTGCGGTATTTCTCCTGAAGATGCAGGTTGCGCTGCTCCATGGCCTCAGGCATAAGCTCCAGCGAGGTTATGATGTTGGGCTTGCGGTCGCGTGTGCGGCCTGTCGATGCCCAAGGACATTCGCGAATGACCTCTTCCTCTGTGCGGCGGGGCTTCTGCTCAGGCAGCACCACCTTCTCCATCATCTGTCCGATGACACCGTCGCTAAGAATCATTGCGGGGTTGCGGTAACGGAACGCCAAGGTGAAGGCAAGGTCCATGAAATCGGCCATCTCCTGAACCGAGTTGGGGGCAAGGACAATGACGTTGTAGTCGCCATTGCCGCCACCGCGTGTGGCTTGCAGATAGTCGCTCTGTGAGGGCTGGATGGTTCCTAAGCCGGGACCGCCGCGCTGCACGTTCACAAACACGCCGGGGAGCTCAGCACCTGCCATGTAGGCAATGCCTTCTTGCATGAGGGCGATGCCGGGGCTTGAAGACGATGTGAACACGCGCTTTCCTGCTCCTGCTCCGCCATAGATCATGTTTATGGATGCCACCTCGCTTTCTGCCTGTAGCACCACCATGCCGGTGGTCTCCCAAGGCTTGAGCTTGGCCAGCGTCTCGAGCACCTCGCTCTGAGGGGTGATGGGGTAGCCGAAATAGCCGTCGGCACCACATCTTATTGCGGCATGGGCGATAGCCTCATTGCCTTTCATCAACATTACTTCTTTTTCTGCCATGATGTTGTCTAATCCTCCATTCTTTTCTTGTAGACGGTTATGCAACCGTCGGGACATACGATGCCGCATGAGGCACAGCCTATACAATCGTCAGGGTTTACCGCCACGACGTACGGATAGCCATGAATGTTTACATTTTTCTGAGCCAGCGCGATGACATCCTTCGGACAGGCTTCAACGCAGAGCGCACAGCCCTTGCACCGATCGGTATTCACGACGATGGCACCTTTAAATTTTCCCATTCTTATTTGTTGTTATGTTTTTATTGGCGCTGACGGCATAATGGTCGTCAGCGCCAACTGTTGTTTGTTGTCAGGGGTTGTAAATGTCTTTGCAATAGTAGCCAAGGATGTTGTCGAGCATCTGCTTGGCATGGACCGCTGGCGAGTTGGGGTCAAGGCTTATTGCCTCAAGGTAGCAGTCGATGGCGTGTTGCCAGTCGCCGCGCTGTCTGTACTCGTTGCCTTTGCGGTAATAATGGTCGGCAGTCAGTGGGTTGCCGTTGCTTATGTCCTCTCTATTGTGGCTTATTTTTTCGTTCATCTCCTTGATGTCTTTGCTCATCTCCTTGATGTCCTTGCTTGTCTTGCAGTGTGTTCTTTACTTGTAAAACTCGTGCTTGCCAGCCGACAGTGTGTTCTTCATGAGCGAGCAGATGGTCATGGGACCAACGCCACCAGGCACGGGTGTGATGAATGAGCAATGGGGTGCAACGTTCTCGAAGTCGACATCGCCAGACAGACGGAAGCCGCTCTTGCGTGAGGCATCAAGCACGCGGGTGGTGCCTACGTCAATGATGACGGCACCTTCCTTTACCATGTCGGCAGTGACGAAGCCGGGGCGGCCGATGGCTGCAATGATGATGTCGGCTTCACGACACTCTTGCTTCAGGGTGGCAGAGTGGGAGTGGCACACGGTGACCGTGGCATCGCCATATTGCTTCTGCATCATGAGCTGTGCCATGGGCTTGCCCACGATGTTGCTGCGGCCGAGCACCACACATTTCTTTCCCGAGGTGGGGATGTTGTAGCGGCGCAACAAGGTGAGGATGCCAAGCGGGGTGGCTGATATGAAGCAAGGCAGACCGATGGCCATGCGTCCCACGTTTACCGGGTGGAAGCCGTCGACATCTTTGCGATAGTCGATGGCCATGATGACCTTCTGCTCATCGATGTGCTTGGGGAGAGGCAGCTGCACGATGAAGCCGTCGACATCGCTGTCGCGGTTCAGACGATCCACACACTGGAGCAACTCGTCTTCGGTCACATCGTCCTCGTAGCGTATGAGTGTCGACTTGAAGCCACACTGCTCACATGCTATGACTTTGTTTTTGACGTATGTCTCTGAGCCACCGTCGTGGCCAACCAGCACCGCTGCGAGATGAGGCTGCTTGCCTCCACCGTCAACGATGGCTTTTACCTCGGCGGCAATTTCCTGCTTTATGGCTGCCGCTGTTGCCTTTCCGTCTATCAACTGCATATATTAGATTCTTTTGCTTCGTTATTTTATAAAAATGTGTGGCTCGACTTAGAATTTAGGCATTCCGGGCATGCCCTTCATCTTGCCCATCATTCCTGCCATCTTTGCCATCTGGCTACCTGTCACCATCTTCATCATCTTGCGGGTCTGGTCAAACTGCTTGATGAGGCGGTTGACCTCTTGCAGGTTGGTGCCGCTACCCTTGGCGATGCGCTGACGACGGCTCTGGTTAAGAATTTCGGGGTTGGTGCGCTCCTTGGGAGTCATGCTCTTGATGATGGCCTCAATGCCCTTGAAGGCGTTGTCGTCGATGTCGACATCCTTGATGGCTTTGCCCACGCCGGGAATCATTGATGCAAGCTCCTTGAGGTTACCCATCTTCTTGATTTGCTCAATCTGTCCGAGGAAGTCGTTGAAGTCGAACTTGTTCTTCTGAATCTTCTTCTGAAGTTTCTTTGCCTCTTCCTCATCAAACTGCTCCTGGGCACGCTCAACAAGACTTACGATGTCGCCCATGCCGAGGATGCGGTCTGCCATACGAGAGGGGTGGAACACGTCGAGCGCTTCCATCTTCTCGCCTGTGCCGACAAACTTGATTGGCTTGGTCACCACGGTGCGGATAGAAAGGGCTGCACCGCCGCGGGTGTCGCCGTCGAGCTTGGTGAGAACCACGCCGTCGAAGTTGAGACGGTCGTTAAACTCCTTGGCTGTGTTGACAGCGTCCTGGCCCGTCATGGAGTCGACCACGAACAGGGTCTCGTCGGGGTTGAGGCTCTCTTTCAGACGTGCAATCTCGTCCATCATCTGCTCGTCAACAGCCAGACGGCCGGCGGTATCGACGATGACCACATCGTAGCTCTTGGCCTTAGCTTCTTTCACGGCGTTGGCGGCGATGGCGCACACGTCCTTGTTGCCCTCTTCGGTGTAGACAGGCACACCAATCTGTGCGCCTACAACCTTGAGCTGTTCGATAGCGGCAGGACGATACACGTCGCAAGCCACGAGCAAGGGGTTCTTGTGCTGCTTCTGCTTGAGAAGGTTGGCAAGCTTTCCGCTGAACGTGGTCTTACCCGAACCTTGCAGACCGCTCATCAAGATGATGGCAGGACGGCTTGTGAGGTGCAGATCGGCAGCTTCGCCACCCATCAGCTCGGCCAACTCGTCGTGTACGATCTTGACCATCAGCTGGCTTGGCTTTACAGCTGTGAGCACGTTCATGCCAAGGGCTTTCTTCTTCACCGTGTCGGTGAAGTTCTTGGCCACCTTATAGTTGACGTCGGCGTCGAGCAATGCACGGCGCACATCCTTCAGTGTCTCGGCTACGTTAATCTCGGTGATTTTTCCCTCACCTTTCAATATCTTGAAACTGCGCTCCAGTCTGTCGCTTAAGTTCTCGAACATATCTTAATTTTGTTGTTTTGTTGTATTGTTAATGATTCTATTTTTCTTCTTTTTTCTTTTAAATCATGCAAAAGTAGCTATTAAATAATGAAAAAAAGCAATTGTTGGGGTCTATTTAATGTATTTTAAAACACTTTTAAGGAAAAATGCGCACATGTATATTGTGTGTGCAATGTTTTCATTGCTCTTTTTCGAGCAAGGTCTTTGTTGCCTTGTTTTAAATTGTTTGAAATAATTTCGATGATAGATTTTAAGTTAATAAATGTTTGTTTTTTGGTTATTACAAAAAAAATGTTTAAAATTGTAGCCTAATAATCCTAAACAAAAACGCTGGCATGGAAAAGGAAGCGATGAGCATCTTGAAGCAACGGTGATGAGCATCGCCGCCATGTGAGCAGATAAACGGGTAAAAAAGAAAAATTTATAAATATGGCTTTAATAAATGTTCGCGAGGTCTATCCTAATGTTTTTCTTGGCTTGTGGCAAACTACGGAAACTGTTGACGGTTTTTTCGGCACATACGGTTTTCTCGAACCTTATCGTCAGCATGTAGAGACCTCTTTTAAAAATGATGGACGCAAGAAAGAGTTTCTTGCCATCCATGCCTTGCTACACGAGATGTTGGCAATATGCGGCAAACCTCATGGAGCAAGGCGGAGCAATGGTTTGCAAGAACAGAGCAAGGGTTTGCAGGACCAGAGTAAGGCTTCACAGGACCAGAGCACGGCTTCACAGGACCAGAGCACGGCTTCACAAGGCTTGCCTGTTGCTGATGTTCCAATGATTGGTCACGCTGCTTCGGGGCAGCCGTTGCTCAGAGGCTATCATGTGGGTGTGACGCACACGAAGGGTTATGCTGCTCTTATGTTGTCGAAGAGCTGTGATGTGGCGTGCGACATAGAGCATTTCAGCGATAGGGTGGAACGCATAAAATCGAAATTCTTACGCAAAGATGAGAAGGCTGACGACCTTGACTCGTTGCTTGTCCACTGGTGTGGCAAAGAAACCGTCTATAAGCTCTTTCCTGAAGACAACCTTCAGTTCTCTCAGATGCGTGTAGGACCGTTCTGCACCATGAGCGATTGGGCTTGTGAGGTTGAGAACATGAAGCGTGGGGAGAAGGTGCGTGTCGACTTTGAGCTAACCATGCAGTTTGTCCTTACCTATGCGTTCAGAAAGCGAACGTTGCCACGAGCGGCAGGTGGTCGCTAAAACCGTTGCGGTAGACAGGGCCGAGGAAGTTGCGTCGTGGCTTAGTGCCGCCATATTTCTCGTCAGGTTCGGTGAGGAAAGAGGCATCGTTGATGTGGCAACCTCGCGTCTTCTTTATAACCGCCGGGCTAACAAGGATGTGGTCTAAGTTGCCCCAGGCTCCTTGGTAACGGTATGTGCCTTTTGCCCCATGCCGACCGCGGGCATTGGCCGACAGGTCCACAAGGCCGTGGGAGAGCATGGCGTCCATGGTCTTCTCGCCACTGTACATGTTGAAATCGCCAGCCACGATAATCATGGCATCGTGCGCCACCTTGTTATATATTGAGTCGACCATCGCGCCCAACTGCCTGGCTGCTTGCCAACGGTATGGGCGCGATGCTTTCTCGCCACCGCGACGGCTTGGAAAATGTGCTGCGATGACATGCAGGGTGTCGCCGCTTGCCACCACGCCTTTGGCGTAGAGCAGATCGCGCGTTGGGCGCATGCCTTTTATTGTGTCCACCCGCACGGCATGGCTGCTCAAGAGCCGGAACGTGAAGGGAGAATAAAGCAACGCCACATCAATGCCACGGCGGTCGGGAGAGCTGGTCATCACATACTCGTAGCGTGCTCCTCTCAACAGGGAGCGGCATGTGAGGTCGTGCAGAACGGTGTCGTTCTCTACCTCGCAGAGCACCGCCATGTCGGGAATGGACAACGAGGTCGAGTCGGCACACGACAAGATGGTCTGCCCCGTGCGGTCCAGCTTCTTCCAATAGCGCGATTTCGTCCAATGGTAACTGCCGTCGGTGGTAAACTCGGTGTCCTCCTTGCCAATGTCGTGCATATAGTCGAAGAGGTTTTCACAGTTGAGCTCCACAAATGTGAAGAGGTTAATTAAAAGTAATGTCAGCATCATGGCTGCAAATTTAAGCAAAAGCTGTTTAGTTATGGTGTTTTGGCTGTCCTTTTTTGTTGGATTTTGTTGATTTGGCTTGTAAAATGCTCTTTTTTACTGAAAAACGCCCGATTGTTGAGAAAATATTTGGAGATTATGAGTTTTTTTTATTCCTTTGTAAACGTCTAAAGTAACAAAACTAAGTTTTTTTGAAAAGGTAAAAAATAAAATCTTTAAGTTAATGAAAAAAATATTTACTTTGTTTGCTGGCCTCATGGCCGCTGCAACACTTTCTGCCCAGACTGTGCTTGAAAGCAAAACTTTCGACAACGTCTACATAGGTATAAACGGTGGCCTTGCTACCAAGGCTACAGGTCACGCATGGCTGAAGGACATGAATCCTAACGTTGGTCTGCGCATTGGCCGCAACTTCACTCCTGTGTTTGGCTTGGCAGCTGAGAGCAACGTTTATTTCAAGAATACCAACGGCCACACCACAGGTACGGTCGTTAACGGCATGAACACCTCGTTGCTCGGTACAACAAACCTCACCAATCTGTTTGGTGGATACAATGGCGAGCCTCGCTTGTTTGAGCTCACAGCCCTCTATGGCTTGGGCTGGGGACATGTGTTCGGTCATCCCACAAAGGCTTACAAGGCAGACATGCTGACCTCTAAGGCTGCTCTCGACTTCGGCTTTAACCTCGGTCAGAAGAAGGCATGGCAGCTCTACATCGAGCCTGCAATGATTTGGGCTCTTAACGGCAATGGCTATCAGGGAGTGAAATATGATGTGAACCGCGCTTCTTTCCAACTCAACGTAGGACTGGTTTACAAGTTCAAGAACTCTAATGGCTCACACAACTTCGTGGTTGCACAGCTCCGCGACCAGGCTGAGATCGATGCTCTCAACGATCAGATTAACGACCTTCGCGGTGAGCTCGCCGGCAAGGATGACGAGATGGCAGCCAAGGATCGTCAGATCGCTGAACTGAAGCAACAGCTTGCCGACTGCCAAAACCAGACCACAACGGCATGTGAGAGATTGCAGCCTGTTGTAATATTCCGTCAGGGCAAGAGCACAATAGACCGCGCACAGTATGCCTCTATCGAGCTTATCGCTAAGTATATGAAGGACAATCAGGATGCCAAGGTTGAGATCAAGGGCTATGCTTCTCCCGAGGGTTCAGCTAAGTTTAACCAGAAGCTGTCTCAGGCTCGTGCCAATGCTGTGAAGAAGGCTCTCGTTAAGCGTTACAACATCTCTGCCGACCGCATTGAAGCCAAAGGCATGGGTGCCACCAACAAGCTCTCTGAGCGTGTCGAGTTTAACCGTGTGGCAACATTCAGCAACAATGCCAACTAATGTTTTGTTCTGTCGCCATGTGACAACAAGACAATAAGCATACAAGGCTCCAGCTATACATATATAAGATATGTGTGGCTGGAGCTTTCTTTTTATTGCTTGCTGCGATAATCTTTATTTGCTGCTTTTATAGACCAATGGCTCTCCGATGCTCGTTTTGCACAAATATGCATTCCGTGTGCCCTTTTGTTCTTTCAAATTGTTATAAAACGTGCTCAATGGGTTACAAATTGTGCATATTTGTGAAAAATGAATCAAAATTTGTTGGCAATTAAATAAAAACTAATTATCTTTGCATCCTAATAAGGCGAAAGAGCGACAAATTGTATAAACAAGTATGACATTCTTATCGTTTTGTAACAGGATAAAAATAAACTAACGATATATGTGGAGGCCATGACGGCCGACACACAATAAAAAGAAAAGAACATGAAACATCAGTTGAGAAGTGCCGTCTGTACCGAAGGACGACGAATGGCGGGAGCCAGGGCCCTATGGGTGGCCACAGGAATGAAGCGTGAACAGTTTGGAAAACCAATCATTGCTGTCGTCAACTCGTTCACTCAGTTTGTGCCGGGACATACCCATCTGCATGAGATCGGCCAGATCGTGAAAAAGGAGATAGAGGCCATGGGATGCTATGCTGCCGAGTTCAACACTATCGCAATAGACGACGGCATTGCTATGGGACACGATGGCATGCTCTACTCGCTTCCTTCACGCGACATCATTGCCGACTCAGTAGAATATATGGTTAACGCCCACAAGGCCGATGCCATGATTTGCATTTCCAACTGTGACAAGGTGACCCCAGGCATGCTTATGGCTGCCATGCGTCTTAACATACCTGCCGTGTTCTGCTCTGGCGGACCGATGGAGGCAGGACGTTGGCGCGGCGAGAACGCCGACCTCATAACGGCCATGATCAAAGGTGCCGACCCATCGGTAAGCGATGCGGAGATGGCAGAGATTGAAGGCTGTGCTTGTCCTGGCTGCGGTAGCTGCTCAGGCATGTTCACAGCCAACTCTATGAACTCGCTCACAGAGGCCATTGGCTTGTCGCTGCCTGGCAACGGAACCATCCTTGCCACGCACAAGAACCGCATAGAGCTGTTCAAGCAGGCTGCCCGTCAGATCGTGAAGAACGCGATGGCCTATTATGAGGATGGCGATGAGAGCGTGTTGCCACGCAACATTGCCACACGCGACGCTTTCCTCAACGCCATGACTCTCGACATCGCCATGGGCGGCAGCACCAACACCGTGCTCCATCTCTTGGCTGTGGCTCAGGAGGCTGGTGCAGACTTTAAGATGGAGGACATTGACCGCTTGAGCCGTCATGTGCCCTGTCTGTGTAAGCTCGCTCCAAACACGCAGAAATACAGTGTGCAAGAGTGTGGTCGTGCTGGCGGCATCCTCGGCATCTTGAACGAGCTTAACAAGGGCGGACTGATCAACGGCAGCGCCAAACGCGTTGACGGAACAACGCTCGATGAGGCCATGAAGAAATATGACATCACGGGAGCCTCCGTTGATCCTGAGGCCGACCGCATATACCACAGCGCACCGGGACGTAAGTTCTCTACGCAGATGGGAAGTCAAGATGCCCAATGGGAGAGTCTTGACACTGACCGTGCCGAGGGTTGCATTCGCGACCTTGAACATGCTTACACCAAAGACGGTGGACTGGCTGTGCTGTTTGGAAACATCGCACAGGACGGTTGCGTGGTTAAGACAGCTGGCGTTGACCCGTCAATATGGAAGTTTAGTGGACCCGCAAAGGTGTTCGACTCGCAAGAGGCTGCTTGTGAGGGCATTCTTGGAGGAAAGATCAAGAGCGGCGACTGTGTGGTCATCACTCATGAAGGTCCGAAGGGCGGACCGGGCATGCAGGAGATGCTCTATCCCACATCTTACATCAAGAGCATGCACCTCGGCAAGGAGTGTGCCCTCATCACCGACGGACGCTTCTCTGGCGGAACCAGCGGTTTGAGCATTGGCCACATCTCACCTGAGGCAGCAGCAGGAGGCAACATCGGCAAGATAAAAGACGGCGACATCATTGAGATCGACATTCCGAACCGCTCTATAAACGTGAAACTGAGCGATGAGGAGCTGGCTGCACGTCCGCAGCAGCCGCTCACACGCGACCGTCAGGTGTCGAAGGCACTTAGAGCTTATGCACAGAGCGTTAGTTCGGCCGACAAAGGTGGTGTAAGAATAATTTAAGACTAATCAAAATAACAGCCCCTCCTTATCGCCGTGAATGGTGAGGAGGAAGGGCTTTAATTTTTCTTTATAAAACTATGGAACAGATAACAGGAGCAGAAGCATTGATGCGCTCGCTTGAGGCCGAAGGTGTAAAGACCATTTTCGGCTATCCCGGCGGTGCTATCATGCCAGTATTTGATGCTCTCTACGACTATACGAGAGGCGAGAAAAAAGCGTTTAACCATATTCTTGTGCGCCATGAGCAAGCTGCGGCACACGCTGCAGAGGGCTTTGCCCGCGTGAGCGGTGAGGTGGGCGTTTGTCTGGTGACAAGCGGCCCCGGCGTGACAAACACATTGACGGGTGTGGCCGATGCCATGATGGACTCAACACCTATCGTCGTTATCGCAGGACAGGTGGGCGTGGGAGCGCTTGGCACCGACGCCTTCCAGGAGGTTGACCTCGTGGGCTTGTCACAGCCTATCACAAAGTGGAGCTACCAGATTCGTCGTCCTGAGGATGTGGCATGGGCTGTGAGCCGTGCGTTCTACATCGCTCGCTCAGGCCGTCCCGGTCCTGTGGTACTCGACTTCCCGAAGAATGCACAGATACACAGCTGCAACTGGAACCCTGTTCAGGTAACGTCGATACGCAGCTACAATCCGTATCCGAAAATATCGCAGACTGCCGTGGAGCAGGCTGCCGAACTGATTAACGCTGCTGAGCGTCCGCTGGCTCTTGTGGGTCAGGGCGTGGAACTTGGTGGAGCGCAGAACGAGCTGATTGAGTTCTTGGAGCGTGCCGATATTCCCGCTGCACGCACCCTGCTCGGTCTGTCTGCCCTTCCAAGCAACCATCCGCTAAACATGGGCATGCTCGGAATGCATGGCAACTATGCGCCTAACGTCATGGAGAACAAGTGTGATGTGCTCATTGCCATAGGCATGCGCTTCAGCGACCGTGTGACAGGACGTCTCGACACTTATGCCAAGCAGGCAAAAATTATACATCTTGACATCGATGAGGCCGAGATCGACAAGAACGTGAAGACCGATGTGGCTGTGGTGGGCGACTGCAAGATGTCGTTGCCGGCAATCACCCGTCTGCTGAAGAAAAACGTGCACCGCGAGTGGCGTGACAGCTTCAAACCGTTCTTCGACCAAGAGAACGAGAAGGTCATACAGCCTGCCATACATCCCGCCGAGGGCCCGCTGCTCATGGGTGAGGTGGCCAACGTGGTGGCAGATGTGACAAAGGGCGAGGCTATCGTCGTGACCGATGTGGGCCAGAACCAGATGTTCTCGTGTCGCTACTCTAAGTTTAACCTCAAGCGAAGCATCGTGACGAGCGGCGGACTGGGAACCATGGGCTTCGGTCTTCCCGCTGCCGTGGGTGCAACCTTTGGCGCTCCCGACCGCACGGTGTGCCTGTTCACAGGCGACGGTGGCTTCCAGATGAGCATTCAGGAGCTTGGAACCATCATGGAGCAACAGACCCCAGTCAAGGTGGTGCTGCTTAACAACAACTATCTGGGCAACGTGCGCCAGTGGCAGGACATGTTCTTCAACCACCGCCAGTCGTTTACAAAAATGCTCAACCCCCATTATGCCACCATCTGCAAGGGCTACGCCATTCCTTATGATGTGGTGACAGACCGCTCTAAGCTGCGTGCTGCCGTGGAGAAGATGATTGCCACCCCTGGCCCTTATGTGCTTGAGTTGGCTATAAAGGAAGAGGACAACGTGTTGCCGATGACTCCTCCGGGTAATAGCGTAGACGACATGTTGCTTGAGATAAAAGCTTAAACGCAGCAACAATGTGTAGAGTTTTTAATGGTTAGTGTTTAACGCTTGACAATTAAAGAAAAGAATCGTGGAAAAGAAATTATATACGCTGCTTGTTTATTCAGAAAACATTGCGGGCGTCCTGAACCAGATAACGGCGGTGTTTACCCGCCGACAGATAAATATCGAGAGTCTGAATGTGTCGGCATCGAGCATACCCGATGTTCACAAGTACACCATCACCGCATGGAGCGATGAGGAACAAATAAAGAAGGTGACCAAGCAGATCGAGAAGAAGATTGATGTGGTGAAGGCAGACTATTATACAGACGACGACCTCTTCATTCATGAGGTCGGCCTTTACAAGATCTCTACTTCTGTGTTGCTTGAAAATCCCGAGGTGTCGCGCACCATTCGCAAGGCCGATGCACGCATGATGGAGGTAAACCCAACCTACAGCACGGTGTTGCTTGCCGGACTGACCCCCGACATCACGGGCCTTTACGACAAGCTCAACGCTTTCGGTTGTCTGCTGCAATATTCGCGCTCAGGACGTATCGCTGTGACACGCAGCTTTGAGGAGCCTGTTACCGATTTCTTACAAAAACAGGGAAATGATGGAGATGCTGAGTAAAGTAGGAAGCTACGAGTTTCTTGCAGAGCCTTTCCATTGCGACTTCTCGCACCACCTGTTTATCGGACATCTTGGTAACCACATGCTCAACGCCGCCGATTTCCATTCGAACGACCGTGGCTACGGCATGAACTATCTTAATCTGTTGCACAAGACATGGGTGCTCTCGCGCCTGGTCATAGAGATGGACCACTATCCCAAGGCTTATGAGCGGTTCTTCGTGAACACATGGGTGGAAGGTGCAATGCGCTATTTCACCGACCGCGACTTTGAAGTTAAAACTCCCGATGGAACGACCTATGGCTATGGACGCAGCGTGTGGGCACTTATCGACACCGACTCGCGACAGCCTACCGACATCCTCTCGATCCATGACGGCCTGATAAACCAGTATATCGACACCGACACTCCCTGCCCGATAGCCAAAAGCTCGCGTGTAAAGATGTCATCCGATGTCGAATATGTGCGCACGGTGCAGACCTGCTACAGCGATGTCGACATTAATGGCCACATCAATAGCGTAAAATATATTGAGCACATCATCGACCTGTGGCCTGTCGATTGGTTCCGTAGCCATCGTATAGCACGTTTCGAGATCGCTTATGTGGCAGAGTCGCATGGCGGCGACAACTTGCTGTTCTATCGCGAGAAAACGGCTGATAACGAGTGGTGTGTGCGCATAATGAAACAGACACCTGAAAGCGAGGAAAAAGTTGAAGTTTGTAGAAGTAAGGTTAAATTTGTAAAAGAATGAAAGATTTTTTTGGTATTTCATTTTAATTTATTACCTTTGCAACCGTTTAACAGGATAAACAGTCGTCGTCAGTAGCAGACTCGTTTTTGGTATGGCGCGACTTGTTTTGAGAGAACTTATAAAAGAAACAACAAAACAATAACAACCGCTGAGGCTCTCGCATATATAATATGTGTGAGGCTACACAGCACAAAATTTAAGTAATATGGCAGAAATGAATTTCGGTGGCGTTGTAGAAACTGTAGTCACCAGCAAAGAGTTTTCATTGGAAAAAGCACGTGAAGTTCTTAAAAACGAGACAATTGCCATCTTAGGTTATGGTATTCAGGGACCAGGTCAGGCAGGTAATCTCCGCGATAACGGTTTCAACGTCATCGTCGGTCAGCGTCCTGGCAAGACATACGACAAGGCTGTGGCTGACGGTTGGGTGCCCGGCAAGACCCTCTTCTCTATAGAGGAGGCTGCACAGAAGGGAACCATCATCTGCATGCTGCTTTCTGACGCAGGCCAGATTGCTGTATGGCCAAAAATCAAACAATATCTCACACCAGGCAAGACCCTCTACTACTCTCACGGTTTTGCTATCAACTGGAACGACCGCACAGGTGTTGTTCCTCCCGCCGACATCGACGTTATCATGGTTGCTCCTAAGGGTTCGGGCACCTCGCTCCGCACAATGTTCCTTGAGGGTCGTGGCCTGAACTGCTCTTACGCTGTTTATCAGGACCACTCTGGCAAGGCTGAGGAGAAGACCATCGCCTTCGGTATCGGTATCGGTGCTGGCTACCTGTTCAAGACAACCTTCCAGCGTGAGGCTACCAGCGACCTTACAGGTGAGCGTGGCTCTCTGATGGGTGCTATCGAGGGTCTGCTTGAGGCTCAGTATGACGTGCTGCGTGAGCACGGCCACTCTCCCTCTGAGGCTTTCAACGAGACCGTAGAGGAGCTGACACAGAGCCTTATGCCTCTGTTCGCAGAGAAGGGTATGGACTGGATGTACGCTAACTGCTCTACCACAGCACAGCGTGGTGCTCTCGACTGGGCTCCCCGTTTCCGCGAGGCTATCAAGCCTGTTATGGAGTGGCTGTACCTGTCAGTTAAGACTGGCAACGAGGCTCAGATCTCTATCGACAGCAACTCTAAGCCCGACTATCGTGAGAAGCTGAACGCAGAGCTGAAGGCTATGCACGACAAGGAGATGTGGCGTGCTGCCGAGACCGTTCGCCAGCTCCGTCCTGAGAACGAATAAGTTTTTTCTTTCATAAGGAAAGTATAATAACAAAAAATGAATAAAACGAGTGGTGTGCGCCTTGCATGCCACTCTTTTTTTTGTTCGTGCCGAGCATAAAAAAAACAATGAGCAAACGTAAGCTTTAAGCTACGTTTGCTCATTGTTTCTTAAAACGTTACAGCCAAATCAGTCTTTTAACGCATAGGTCACGGTTGACACCACACGCACCTTCTTTATGTAAGGCGTGTTTTGGTCGCGGTCCTCAATAGAGAACTGTCCTTGGTCTGCACTGACAATCTTGCCGAGCTTGCTCTTGCTGCTGTTGGCAAACTGCTGAGCTGTGGTCTCTGCGTTGGCGATGGCCTCTTGCATCATCTTGGGCTTCATGGCCTTAAACGACACATACTCGTAGCGAATGCGGTTCTCGTAGTCGCCGCTGACGATGGCAATGCCGTCTTTCAGCAGCTCACCTTGGCGGGCTATGAGGTTGCGCACCTGTGCCACGTTGCGCGATGTGACCGTTATGATGGACGTTATGTTGTAACGATATGACCGTCTGTTGTCCGAATATTGGTCGGCATTAAGGTCTATGACCACGGGGGCGTTGACCGTTATCTCGCTGTCTGCCACGCCGCCAGCCTTAAGGAAGCGCTTGATGCTTGCCTGCGTCACGGCTATGCGGTGGTAGAGGTCGGGCAGGTCGTTGCCCAACTCCTTCGACACGATAGGCCATGTTACCTTGTCGGCATCTACCTCTTTCTCCGACAATCCTTTAACCACCACTTTGCGGTCTTTGTTTGTGAAGTCGTCGATGCCCCATTTCACACACAGGCCCAGTATAACAATGCCCAAAGCAATGAGGGCAGAAGGAATGATTGTTTTCATATTGTCCATTTTTATGAGTTAATTATTAAAAACTTGCGACCGTTCAGAGAAACACGAATGGTCGTTATTGCTTGAACAGGTCTTTTATGCCGCCAATGCTTCCCAGAAGGTTTGTTGCCTCATAAGGCAAATAAACCGTCTTGGCGTTGTCGCCCTCAGCCACCTGTTGCATCATCTGGATATACTTTTGCGCGAGCAGATAGTTGGCGGGGTTGGTGCTTGCTCCTACAGCCTCTGTGATCTTGCCAATGGCTATGGCCTCTGCTTCAGCCTTGCGTATGCGTGCCTGTGCCTCACCTTCAGCCCGCAGAATCTCTTGCTGCTTGGCTGCCTCTGCGCGGTTGATGGTAGAGGTCTTTTCACCTTCCGACTGCAAGATGGCTGCTTGCTTCTGACCCTCTGATGTGAGGATGGTTGCACGTTTGTTACGCTCTGCTTGCATCTGCTTCTCCATGGCCTGAAGCACGCTTGATGGCGGAATGATGTCTTGCAGCTCCACACGGTTCACCTTGATGCCCCATTTGTTTGTTGCATCGTCGAGCACGGCGCGAAGCTTTGTGTTGATGGTGTCGCGCGATGTGAGCGTCTGGTCCAGTTCCATCTCGCCGATGATGTTGCGCAGCGTTGTCTGTGTGAGCTTCTCAATGGCGTTCGGCAGGTTGTTGATCTCGTAAACAGCCTTGAACGGGTCCACAATCTGGAAATAGAGCAGGGCGTTGATCTGCATCTGAATGTTGTCTTTCGTGATCACGTTCTGCTTGTCGAAGTCGTAAACCTGTTCGCGCAGGTCTATAGAGTTAGAGTAGGCATAGCGTCCGCGTGTCATCGTTATGATGGTCTTTGCGCGGTCTATGAACGGTATGATGATGTTAACGCCTGGTTTCAGGGTGTCATAATATTTTCCTAAACGCTCAATGATCTTTGTCTCGCTCTGAGGAATAATCACCACGGCCATTTTTACAAAGATAATGGCCAACACTACTATTGCCGTAAGGGCAATGCTTACAAATCCTTCCATAGTTTTGTCGTTTTTATAGGTTTTTCAATTGTTTCTATCCAATGTTTCTTTTTTATCCAATGCTCGTTCTGCACAATGTTGGTTTTTATACAGGCTTGACGTTTATGATGATACTGTCGCGTCCGATGACCTCCACTTTCATGCCCACTTGCAGCGGCACGTTGACAGGCGACTCTGCTTTCCAGTCGTCACCGTCAATCTTCACGCGTCCATAGCCGTCGGCAGGAATAATCTCAGACACAACGCCTATTCGTCCCATCAACGCATCGGCATTGCTTGGTCGGTCTTCCTTGCCTTTATGCAACGAGGCAAGAAGACGTGGGCGCAACAGACGAATGGACATCACGGAGACAAGGGCAAAGACAATCACCTGTATCCAGAACGGCGCATCAAACGCTGCTGCCAGCACGCTGACCATGGCACCTATTGCGAAACATGTCAGGAAGAAATCGCCAGAGGTCATCTCCAACGAAAGGCATACGATGGCAACAATGAGCCAAAGCAGCCAAAAATGTTGCATGAAAAATTCTGTCATAGATAATTACTTTTAGGTGCTAGATATGTTAATTCTGTTTTCTTGTTATTATGCCGTAAAAGTAATTCTTTTTCTTTTAATGTGCAAGCAAAAGTGTCATTATTTTTTTCAAAAACAAAGGCAGACACAGCTTTAGGTTGTGTCTGCCTTCATGTTAGGAAGAATGGCTCTTCATGTTAGAACGTAACGCTCTTCATGTCAGAAGCGTCCTTGCTCGCCAAGGTAGCTGTCTTTAAATCCGAGAAAATAGAGCACGCCGTCAAGCCCAATGGTGTTGATGCTCTGCTTTGCGTTTGCCACTACACGGGGTTTTGCGTGGAAGGCTATTCCGAGGCCGGCCTCGCCAAGCATGGGCAGGTCGTTGGCGCCATCGCCCACGGCTATGGTCTGTGCAAGGTTCACTTTTTCCACCTGTGCGATGAGCTTCAGAAGCTCTGCCTTACGGTGTCCGTCAACGATCTCGCCGACATAACGTCCTGTTAGCTTTCCGTCCTCGCCAATTTCCAGTTCGTTGGCATAGACATAATCGATGCCATATTTGCGCTGAAGGAATTCGCCGAAATAAGTGAATCCACCGCTTAGGATGGCAATCTTGTAGCCGCAGCGTTTCAGCACCGACATCAGGCGGTCCACACCTTCGGTGATGGGCATGTTAACGGCAATGTCTTCAAGCACACTCGCATCGAGACCCTTCAGCAGGGCCACACGTCGTGTGAAGCTCTCTTTAAAGTCGATCTCGCCGCGCATGGCGCTCTCTGTTATGGCGCGCACCTCTGCTCCCACGCCTGCACGTTCAGCCAGCTCGTCTATACATTCGGTCTGTATGAGCGTAGAGTCCATGTCGAAGCAGATCAGTCGACGCATGCGTCGGTACATGTCGTCTTTCTGGAACGAGAAGTCGATCTCCATCTCGGCACTTATGCTCATGAGCTCCTTCTGCATGGTGGCCCGGTCTTCGGGTGTGCCTCTTAGCGAGAACTCTATGCAGGCTCTCATGTTGCGCTCAGGGTGCATTATGCTCATGCGTCCTGTGAGTCGCAGAATTGAGTCGATGTTCAGGCCTTGTCTGGCAATGATTTTTGTTGCTGCCTCAATCTGTTTTGCCGACAGCGTGCGGCCTATCATCGTGAGGATATATCTGTTCTTTCCTTGCAGGTTGACCCAGTTTTCATATTCCTCGTCTGTGACAGGCGAGAAGCCGATGTTTACGCCCAACTCCGTGGCTTTGAAGAGCAGCTCTTTCATTACCTGTCCCGAAGCATGGTCGTCAATGCGTATAAGGATGCCGAGCGATAAGGTGGAGTGGATGTCGGCCTGTCCGATGTCCAATATCTTTGCGTCCTTGCGGGCAAGAATCTCCATTATTGAAGCTGTTAGTCCTGGCCGGTCCTTGCCTGTTATGCGTATAAGAATTTGTTCTTCTTTGTTGTCGTTCGTTTCCATTTATATTGTTTGTTTGTATTAGTTCTGCAAAAGTAAGACATTTTGTCGCAAATCAAGTATTTGACTGAAATTATTTTGCCAAATACAAAATAAATAAGCGTGTGTTTGCATGTCAAAGGCATATTTTGTAATTTTGCACCAGAAAACAAGTATTATGAAGATAGGATTCGACAACGAGAAGTATCAGAAGATACAGTCTGAGCACATTAAGGAGCGTATTTCACAGTTTGACGGAAAACTTTACCTCGAACTTGGAGGCAAACTTTTCGATGATCATCATGCCAGCCGTGTGTTGCCGGGATTCATGCCCGACAGCAAGTTGCGCATGTTCCAAAAGCTGAGCGACAGCATAGAGATCGTTATTGTCATCAGCGCCACCGACATAGAGAAGAACAAAAAACGTGCCGACCTCGGCATAACCTATGACGAGGATGTGTTGCGTCTTCGTGGCGAGTTTCAGAACCGTGGGTTCATGGTGGGCTCGGTTGTCATAACCCATTATAACGGACAGCCCGCTGCCACCGCCTTCCGTCAGCGCTTGGAGCGTGAAGGCATCAAGACCTATTATCATTATCTTATAGAGGGTTATCCCCACAACGTTTCCCTCATCGCTTCTGACGAGGGCTTTGGCCAGAACGATTATGTTGAGACCGAGCGTCCGCTGGTCATCGTCACAGCCCCTGGTCCTGGCAGCGGCAAGATGGCCGTGTGTCTCAGTCAGCTGTATAACGAGAACAAGCGTGGCGTGCGTGCCGGATATGCCAAGTTTGAGACTTTCCCCGTGTGGAACTTGCCTCTCAAGCACCCCGTGAACATTGCCTATGAGGCTGCCACCGCCGACCTTAACGATGTGAACATGATTGACCCGTTCCATCTTGAGGCATACAACAAGATTGCGATTAACTATAACCGCGACATCGAGATCTTCCCCGTTCTCAACGCTCTGTTTGAGGGCATCTACGGCTCTAACCCTTACAAGTCGCCCACCGACATGGGTGTCAACATGGTCGGCTTCTGCATAAGCGATGACGAGGCGTGCTGTGAGGCTTCAAAGAATGAGATTGTGCGTCGCTATTATGCTGCCACAAACAAGATGGCGCGTGGCGCCTGCAACGATAATGAGATTGCCAAGATACAGCTCCTCTTCAACCAGGCCAAGATAACGACCGACTTCCGCCGCACCACCGTGGCTGCCAAGAACTTCAAGAAGGAGACGGGTCATACCTCAGCAGCCATAGAGCTTGAAGACGGAACAATCATCACAGCCAAGTCGAGCGAACTGTTAGGTTGCAGCGCAGCCTTGTTGCTCAACGTCATGAAGCACCTTGCCGGCATCGACCACGATCTGAAGCTCATTCCCCAGTCGATGATTGAGCCTATACAGCATACGAAGATAAGCTATCTTGGCGGCCGTAACCCACGTCTACACACCGACGAGGTGCTTGTGGCTCTGTCTGTGCTGTCAGTGGATGACGACAACTGCCGTCGCGCTCTTGAGCAGCTTCCCAAGCTGCGCGGATGCCAGGCCCATTGCACGGTTATGCTGAGCGATGTGGACCAGAAGATTTTCAAGAAGCTGGGCGTCAACCTCACCTGTGAGCCTGTGCTTAAGAAATAACATAACGGTTTAACCCAAATCGGTCATTAGGGCTTGCTTGGATTTTTGATTTTTTAGAAGAGTAGATTTTGTTTGGCTTTTAATGAGTAATAGCGAGCTATTGCGAATTAAAAACAAGCAAAAGATGCCTTATAAAAACCAAAAGACTGCAAGCAGTTATACAAAAAAAAACATAAATCGGCCTAATGACCGTTTTGGGTTTAACCCAAATCTAATGACCGATTTGGGGTTAAACGCAATTGTCCTTGAAAAGGCTGACATCGGTAGAACGGATCTGCTGTTTCTGATGTTTGCTCTTTTCAAGGACAATTGGTTTTTTCTGTTTTTTTCTTTCTGTTTTTCTTCTTGCTTTTTAGCTTTCCTTTTAAGTTTTCCTTTTTCAGGCTTCCCTTCATTGCTTGTTCCACGCCATGATCATACCGATCACGGCCGAATAGCTCTTCAGGCCTTCTTCCACATTGTTGCCTTTGAGGTAGAGGTTATAAAAGAAAGTTTGCGTCTTGTCAATGATTACACTGCGAAGCGCGAGCCAATACTCTCTGTCGTTGCGTGCAAGCGCCATTATTTCCGGGCGTAGACCGCTTACGAATCGTTCAAACTCTTCCTCGCCAAGCAACTCGCGCACGTTGATGATGACGTGGAAGAAGATGTGGTAATAGCCGCTGAAGCGTGTTGCCTCGTCCTTGGATGTGGTGCACACCACATAGCTGTAGAAGTTGGCCTCGCCCTCGTTGCTTATGCCCAGCAGGTGCGCCATCTCGTGAGCGTAGGTGGCAGGGTAGGCGTGTGGTCTGAGGTCGGCGTTAAGCGTGAACTCACAGAAGAACGGCCCCATGCTGCCTGTCACGCCCGCCATCGAACTGAGCCTTGAGAACACCATCGTCTTGACCTTTGGGTTGTGGTTGAACGGCGTGTTTATGCCCCAAGCCCTTGCGTTCTGTCCCATCTGCTCATAACCTTTCTCTATTGCCGCTTCAGCTTTGGCTTGCTGTTTGTCGCAACGTTTTAAAAGCAGCTCCAAAGCCGCGTGTGCTTTGGCTTTACCGTCTTTTGCCGTCACCATCCTGTCAAAAGCGGCGTTCAGACTGTCGGCGTAGCTATAAGCAAACTGTCGGAACGCCTCTTTGTCAACCTCCACGGGTCGCATGTGCATGCGGCGGTAGATGTTGGGTTGCGAATAGTTGAGACCCCATGCAGCATAGAACCACACATACACCCACAGCAGATATTCGCCCACATGCCCCAACGCCCTTCTCGTTTCTGTCTTCTTGTAGCCAATGGCGTAGATGGGGTAGCCGATGACCCATGCAATGCTGCCTGCAATAAAGACATCGCCAAGCGCGAAGGGCACCAGTCCAGAGATGTGTGACAGCACCGTCCCGACAACGGGGTAGATGCTTCGCGTGTAGAACATGCCCATTCCTGGCACAAGCTTAAACGCTGTGACAGCAATGAGCAGCAAGAGCAAGAGCCGTTGTCGGAGGTTTAACCTTATCTTTATTTTATGTTTGCTTTTCAATTTTTCTTTTCCTTTTTTCTTTTCCTTTTTTCGATGTCACATCAGCATCGCTGTTCAGCCATCATCATCGGTTCGCCATCATCGCTGTTCCGTCAGCATCGCTGTTCAGCCATCATCATCGGTTCGCCATCATCGCTGTTCCATCATCATCGCTGTTCCGCCCACATAGACGTTTTCGAAACAGGTTATGCCTTCTTAGGTGTCGGTTTCAGATAATTCAGGAACCGCTCCACGTCATAGTTGATGATCAGCTCATCGGGAAAGTCCACTTCTTTGAGCAGCGGCATAACGTTGTCATATTGCGCAATCATCGTTGAGAAATGGGCATCGCTTCCGAGAATTATGGGTGTGTCATATTTCTTCGCCAGACGCAGCAACGTGAGGTTGTTTGGTCGCGCCACCTCTTTGTGGCGTATCGGTGCCAACGAGTGGTTGTTGATCTCAAGCAGCGTGTGCGTCTCCTTCGACACCTGCATGAGGCGTTCAAAGTCGAGTTCGGCTGTGCCGTCCCCCGGATGACTTATTATCTGCATGAAGGGGTTACGCATGGCCTTGACCACACCCTCCGTGTTTTCTTCCATCGTGCCGCCCTCCCAGCACAAGCTGTGTATGCCGGCAATGCGCAGGTCGAGCATGCGCCAATGTTCTTCGTCCAGACAGATGTCGCCGTTGGTGTTGAGGATGTTCAGCTCAGCGCCAAGCATCAGTCTTATGCCGTACAGTTGGCGCGGCACACAATGCATGTTGCGGAAATATATCGGGTTGCATGTTCCTGGAATGCCTGGCCCATGCTCTGTTATGCCAAGAATCTTCAGTCCCTTGTCGGCAGCGGCTTGTGCCATCTCTTGAAGCGAACTGTATGCGTGACCTGAAGCCACGGTGTGGGTGTGTACGTCAAGTTGTGTTTTCATTATCCTTTTGTTATATCTTGTTATCTTATTATCTTATGCAAAGATAGCCATTCATATCGTAAGACACAATTTGCAAGGAATAAAAAAAGGAAAATATTGTTGCTTAATATGAAAACGCCTTTTGCTTTGTTAACAGTCTTTTTGCAAGAAAACGGTAAAAATATGTAGCATAATGAAATGATGTTTGTTCTAAAAATGGCGCATTGTTGTTTTAAATCAAGAAATAGTATCTTTATGTAATGTTGTTAGGCTCTTTTGCTTTCGTTGTGAATAGTTTGGTTTATATTTGCAAACGAAAACGTTTAAAGATAAAAACATTTTAAAAGCAAAAACAAAGATTAAAATTTCGAACAAGTTTCAATTGACTATCTTTTTTTTAATTATCAAGATTGTTTAAAGAGAATATTGTTTAAGAGAGAATAAAGATATAATAAACCGCAAACAACAAGATTGCTTATGGGTAAAAGAGAATTATTGGTATCTCTCGCCTCTATTGTATGTGCCGCCACTGTTTCGGCACAGTCGAGGCAGATAACGGGAACCATCGTGTCAGAAAACGGAGAGCCCGTGGTTGGTGCCTCTATTGTGGTGGTTGGCACAAAAACAGGAACAGTGAGCGACATTGACGGTAAGTTTTCGTTCAACAACATCCCTGTCAAGGCCACACAAGTGCGCATTTCCTATCTTGGCATGCAAGTGAAGGTGGCGACGATAAAACCCGACATGAAAATCACCATGTATGAAGAAAACAATCAGCTTGGCGACGTGTTGGTTGTGGCTTACGGCACAGCGAAGAAGGCCAGCTATGCAGGCTCTGCCTCCATGATAAAATCGGCAGAGATAGCAGACCATCCGTCGACAAGTTTTGAGAATGCGTTGGCTGGCAAGGTTGCCGGCTTGCAGGTCACCAGCTCGTCTGGACAGGCAGGCTCAGCACCCAGCTTGCAGATTAGAGGTATCGGCTCCATGAACGCCGGCAGCTCTCCGCTCTATGTTATCGACGGTGTGCCCGTGATGAGCGGCGATATCGGCCAGATGTCCGATTATACCTACAGCACCAACAACATCATGAACTCGCTCAACCCCGATGACATCGAGTCGGTATCGGTGCTGAAAGACGCCGCAGCCTCCTCGCTTTACGGCTCGCGTGCCGCCAATGGTGTCATCGTCATAACCACGAAGCACGGCAAGACGGGCAAGCCGCAGATCAGCCTTAAATCGTCAATTGGCTTTACGCCGTCATGGGCCACAGGCAACTATGAGGCTGCCAACACCCAGCAACAGGTTGACATGCTCTACACCGTGTTCCACGACTACAAGACAGCCAACGGTGCCAGCGATGCCGACGCCAACGCTTATGCTCTGAAGCAGCTCAACCGCAAGTTCAATAAGCACGGCTACCAGTTCACGACCGATGGCACGGGAGCTTATGAGAACGTTAACATTGGCGAGTATGACCACTCGGGACGCGGCGGCAAATATTTTGATTGGGACAATGCCTATTTCCGCACAGGCGTGTACCAGACCAACGATGTGTCGGTGAGCGGCGCTACCGACAAGACCAACTATTTTACGTCGCTCTCTTACACCAAGGACGACGGACGCTTGTGGGTAAACAGCTTCAAGCGTGTGTCGGGACGTGTTAACCTGTCACAGAAGATCGGACAGCTGGTAGAGGTCGGCACCAACGTGAGCCTCACGCGCACCTCAAAGAGCGGCTATAACGACACCCGTTCTACGGGTTCCAACTATTTCATGCAGACACGCAACCTGTTGTGGGGGCTCTATTGGCCTACCGATTATGCCACCGGTGCCGACTGGACCGACCGTTATGGCAGCTATGCCTACAACGGCCTCTATTATAATAAGGAGTGGGAGAACAAGTCGGTCAACACCCGCATTTCTGCCATCGAGACGCTCACCTTGCATCTGCTGCCCGGACTTGACCTGCGCTCCATCTTCTCTTACGACAACACGAGCGTGAGAGATCATATCTACTATAGCGCGAACCATTTTGACGCATCGGCCGTAAACGGCACCGTGAGCGAGATGCGAACGACCTATGAGAAGATAGTGTCGTCAACAACGGCCACATATAACCGTGCGTTCGGCGACCACGCCATCGGACTGTTGGCTGGTTTTGAAGCCGAGAAGAACACCACCGATTTTGTGCGTGCCTCAGGCGACAACCTCCCGAGCAGCACCCTCCACACCGTGTCCACAGCCGGCACACCCACAGCAGCCGGCTACCAGTGGGGCAACTCAATGGTGTCGGTGCTGTCGAAGGCCGACTACAACTATGCTGAGCGCTATTTCCTCTCCGCTTCGTTCCGTCGCGACGGCTCCTCAAGACTCAGTCCTGACACCCGTTGGGGCAACTTCTGGTCTGTGTCTGGCGCTTGGCGACTGAACAAAGAAAAGTTCTTGGAGAACGCCACATGGATAAACGAACTGAAGTTGCGCGCTTCGTATGGCGTTAACGGCACGCTGCCGTCGTCCAACTATGCTTACATGAACCTCATGTCCTATTCGAACAAATATATGGGCAACCCCGCAGGTTACATATCGTCGTTGAGCAACAAAGACCTCACTTGGGAAACCAACTACAACTTCAATGTGGGCCTCGACTTTGCTTTCCTCAACCAACGCATCAGAGGCTCTGTCGAGTTCTTCAACCGCAACTCTGACAACCTGCTTCAGGATGTGCCTGTGTCTATGGTCACAGGTTTCAACTCTACGCTCAGAAACATCGGCAAGATAAACAACCACGGCGTTGAGATCGAACTGTCTGGCGACATTATAAAGAAGAACGGACTGACCTGGACGGCATCGTTCAACGCCTCGTTCATCAAGTCGAAGGTCAAGAGCTTGTATCGCGGTCAAGACATTATATGGTATGACCCGACAGGCGGCGACTCGCGCGCACAGTATATTTACCGTGAGGGACAGTCGACGCTCGCCTTCTATGGCTATGAGTGGGCTGGTGTAGACCCTGCCAACGGCAAGAGCGTTTATTTCGTCAACGACGAGAGCAATTCGCAGGCCGGCGATTTCGTGTTCAAGGGTCGCGGTGCCACTTACGACTATGAGAAAGCCAACATGAAGATTATCGGTAACGGCATTCCCGACATGGCTGGCGGCTTCTCTACCAACGTGTCTTACAAGGGCGTGGAACTGGGTCTCAACTTTATCTATAAGCTCGGTGGAAAGCTCTATGATGGCGCTTACAAAGATGTGGCCGACGATGGCTACTACTGGGAGCGCATACGCTCAAAACACTATTACGAGAACATGTGGACACCTACCCACACCGATGCCTCAGAGCCAGCCCTTTCAGGTAGCGACCTTACCGACGCCATGCAGTATAGCACACGTCATCTGCACAGCGCTTCCTTCCTGCGTCTGAAGACAGTGAGCCTGGCTTACAGCTTGCCAAGAGAGTGGGTCAAGCATGCTCTTATGACAAACGCAAGGGTCTATTTCAACGCAGAGAACCTGCTTACATTCTCCCGTTTCAAGGATGCCGACCTCGAGGTCAACAGCTACAGCACACGCGGCTGGGAGACACCTTTAGGCAAGACCTTCATCTTTGGTGTTGAGCTCACGTTCTAAGGCTCGCCACCTTGCATGCCTGCAAAAAGCAGGTGTCTCTATTCTTTCAAACGTAGAAGTTTTATACGGTGGCTGCATAGCCATCACAAAAAATCAAAAGCAATGAAGATAAACAAGATAACAATAATGGCGTTGGTTCTCGGTTTGACCTGTCTCACCTCGTGCTCCGATTTTCTTAACCGCCAACCCACCAATTCGGGCAACGCTGACGAAGCCATTGCCACGCAGCATGACGCCGAGGTAGCCATAAACGGCATGATGTTCAAGATGTCGTCGTCGTCCTATTATGGCCGCAATTTCCTTCTCTATGGCGATGCCAAGGGTGGCGACCTCACCATCTACACCAACGGTAGAGGCAACGACAACCTCTATACGTTTAACCACACGCCCACGAGCGGCACCTATCAGACGTTCTGGTCGCAGATCTACGACTGCATAATGCAGGCCAACAACCTCATTGAAAACATCGACAAGCGTCAGGCCGATGGCAGCACAGCGCTTAACTATTACAAGGGCGAGGCTCTCTCGCTCCGCGCCTTGTTCTATTTTGACCTCGTGCGCCTCTATGGCTTGCCTTACAATTATAACAAGACATCTTATGGTGTGCCCTTGGTCTTGACGACCCTCGATGCGGGTGCGCAACCCTCGCGTGCCAAGGTGGAGGAGGGCTACAGCCAGATCGTTGAAGACCTTACTGAAGGTCAGAAGCTCCTCGCTTCCGACAAGGGTGTGAAGCACGGCTATCTCGACTATTATGGCAACGTGGCTCTGCAAGCTAAGGTCAAGCTCTACATGGAAGATTATTCTGGCGCCCTTAAAGCTGCCGAAGAGGTTATCGGCTCAGGCAAATATAAGCTCTATGAGCCATCCGAGTGGTGCAACTCGTGGAGCCGTCAGTATGGCTCTGAGGCCATCTTTGAGATCGGCATAGACACAAAGACCGACCTTGAAAAGAGCTCGTTGGGCTATTATTACATGTGTTATGGCCAGAAGAAAGGAGCCATGGGATGGTTCCTTGCAAGCAACTATTTCCTCGACCGTCTGGGAGAAGATGCCACCGATGTGAGATGGGGTGTTATGGACAATGACGAGTCGTGGGTAGACACAGGCACGGAGCGTCATGGCGCATGTTACAAGTATATGGGTGGCCTCGACATGCAGGGCGATGGCAAGGAGACCTCCACGGCTGTAGACATCAAGGTCATGCGCCTATCAGAGGTTTATCTCATAGCTGCCGAGGCTGCCTTGCACATGGGTGACAAAGAGGCTGCTGCCTCATGGCTTAACAACATTCGTCGTCGTTCTCCACAGCTTGCTGCTGCCACCGCCGCCACCGTGACCGATGACATGATCCTCGATGAGCGCAGCAAGGAACTGTTTGGTGAGGGTCAGCGCTTCTTCGACATGATAAGGATGAACCGCACCATCGTTTTCAATGACGATTTTCAGGATGTGCCTGTTACCCGTCGTGCCAAAACCATTGACCGCACGTTTGGCGGCATAGTCCTTCCCATCCCGCAAGATGAGATCAATGCCAACGCTGCCATTGCCGATCAGCAGAACGAATATTATAAGTAGCTGATCTTTCGCTTGCTTGAGAAGACAAAACGAAAACTAAAGGTGTGCCAAGCATAAAGATTCTCCTTTCATAAAAGGAAAAATGATATGCTTGGCACACCTTTTTCTGTCTGTATATTATCTCTTCGCCCCGTCAACGCCGTAAGCAGCGTTGTCGGTCACGATGACGATGTTGTGGCCGTTCAGCACCTTGCGGGTGGCTTGCTTCTTGGCCTCGGCTGTGGTGTGGCCGATGCCTGACGCTGTTGTGACGGTGAGGCTCACGCTGGCTTCGGCTCCACCGTCCTTTGTCTTGGCGGTGATGGTGGTGTGGCCTGTCGCCAGAAGGGTGACAAAACCGCCGTTCACCGTTGCCACACTCTCGTCGCTGCTCGACCAGACCATGCGCTTGTCGGTAGTGGCGGTAGGCATGACGGTTGGTGCGAGGACAACATGCTTGTTCTCAAGAGCGGCTGTGACGGTGGTCTCGCCGAAGGTTATCGAGCGCGACAGCTCAGGTTCCTTCTGCTTGTCCTTGCGGTAGAGAAACGGCAACTGCAGGCTCTTTGAGGTGTAGAGGGCAAAGCGTGCATAGCTGCTTGTCGGCTCGTTGTAACGCAGCGTGCTGCTGCTCTCCTTCTCGTTGCTTATGGTCGCTCCTTCGTAGCCAAGGTCTATGGCCCATTGTGTTGAGCCCTCGTTCCATGCCAAGGTCTGCTTGCCTGTGGCTCCAAGCTTGCGGCCATATTGGTCGGTGAGCGTCCAGAAGCCGTTGCTCTCGCCCTTGCCAAGGGTGAAGCGCAGCACGTCGGGAGAGGTGACATCTTTGGTTGAGGCAATGGTCACGACATCAAGATAATGGTCTTTCTCCATGCCGTCATAGTTGGTGGCAGCACAACCGTTACGGTAAATCATCAGTTCATCGCCCTCGTTAAGCTTGCCTTTCTTCTCCATCTTCTCGTATATCCATCCCAACGGCGACTCGAGCTGTGTGCCGGCAGCCTCGTCATACTCTATCGTGATGGCATCAAGATAGACCGATCCCTCTTTCGTGCCGCCCTGAACGACGATGCTGGCCTCGTCGGTAGTGATGGCAGGTAGGTTCAGCTCTTTCTTGATGTCCACATAGACGTTAAGGTCTTTCGACACCCATTGTCCGAACCAATCGGGAGAAGCAAAGTCTACAGCTGCCTGCTTGTAGAGCTGTGTCTCGCCGTCTTTCACCGTCATGCCCACCTGTCCTTTCGTGTTGTTTGAGCACATGCTCAGCGTAATGCTCTTTATGGCGCATCCCTGCCATCCGTTGAGCCAAAGCACAGCGTTGCGGTTTCGCGGTATCTGGTTGTAGCGGTTGCCCGTTGTGGCGCCGTATGTGTTTTCAAAGCCAACCCACGAGTTCTTGGGCACCATGCCGCTGGCTGCCAACAGAAACTCTTGTGTCGTCTTGTTATACTCCACAATCTTGTAGACCACCTCTGCCGCTTGGGCGCTGAGGCTCATACAGAACAAAGCAATTGCTGTCATCACCCCACGGGTGACATTCTTTATTTTTTTCATTCCTATTATAATGTTTGATTTCTTTATGTTGTCAGTCTTTAAACCCAAAACGGCCTAATGACCGATTTGGGTTTAACTGATCATTTGGTTGTTTAGACTATTTCTTTCTTGAGTTTATGCAAAGGTACAAAATTTTTAAGCAAAATGCAATGGTTTCGAAGGCTTAATCCACCATGTTCGCCCTCTTTGAGGACGATTTTACCATCATTCATGGGGCCGCAGGCTTCGCTGCCTTCGGCAGCTCAACCAGCGGTTATGGATATCATAAAAAAGCAACCACTTTAAGAGCATCATAAGATCTCTCAGAATGGTTGCTTTCTTCACCTTTTTTATATAAGCAGGTGCTCGTTTCAGAAAAGCAGGTGCTTGGAAAAAACTTATGACCGCTTATCTGCGTGTGGTCTTCCTCTTCGTTGCAGATGTCTTCTTTGTTGTAGAAGCCTTCTTCGTTGTTGTCTTCTTTGTAGAAGAGGTTTTGCTTGTAGACGAAACTTTTGTTGCGGGCTTATAATATTTCAGAGCCTCAGGCATCTCTGCCTTGATAGCTGCAATGCGCTTTGCGTCTGAAGGGTGGTCACTGAACATGTCGTTCTGGTTGCTACTGCTGCCCTGTGACATGCGCTGCCAGAACGCCACGGCAACGTTGGGGTCGTAGCCCGCCATGGCGGCGAAGATCAGTCCCATGCGGTCGGCTTCGGTCTCATTGTCGCGCGAATATTTGAGACTTCTAAACTGCAAACCCTTCTGTGCCAGGATCTGTGCGAGCTGTGTCGTGGTCGAACTTACGCCGGCAGCCTGCAGCACACCACCGAGAATCTGCGTGCCATACTGGTTCTTTATCTGTTTGCTCATCTGCTCAGCCGAGTGTTTAGCCACGGCGTGGGCAATCTCGTGTCCGAGGACAATGGCCAGCGATGCTTCGTTCTGGGTGTAGGGTAGCAAGCCCTCATAAACCACAATCTTGCCGCCAGGCATGCAGAAAGCGTTGGCTTCCTTGTTCTGCACGAGGTTAAACTCCCAACTGAAATTCTTGATCTCCGACTGTAGCCCGTTGTTCACCAGATAGTTTTGCACGGCTGTTGCGAGGTTCTGTCCCACACGTTTCACCATGGCTGTGTTGGCGGCATTGGTAGACACCTTTGCCGACTTCATGAAGTTGCTGTACTCCTGGTTGCTGAGGCTGAGCACCTGCTCGTCGCTCACAAGCAGATTTTGCTTGCGTCCTGTGATAGGCACGGTGCGTGTTGTTCCGCATGATGCAAAAACCAAGGCGGTCACCACCGCCAATAACATAAACTTTAATTTCTTCATAGCTATTAAATAACTTTTTGTTTTGCGCTCCCTGTTAACGGTCGCGTAACATCCTTTTTCTACAATCCAACGTTTTTGTTTGTTAAGCAGGTGCTCAAAAATCTTTTAAAAGCATGACTTCTTTTTATAAGATTCATATAATCTTTTTACAAGATTCATATATGCTATTGCTTGTGAACGCCTGCTTGCAATGTGTACCTTTTCTTTCGACGTGCAAAAATATAAATAAATGTTCTTTTTACAAAAAAAATATTGCAAAAAGAAGCGTTTTTTGTTTGCACCGCACCGCTTGCACCGCACCGCGGGCTTCGCCCCTGCGTTATCTTCTCACAAGCGTGGAGCCTCGCAGCTGTTTCTCGCAGCTGTTTATCTGTATGGCGTAAACGCCTTTGTTCAGATGTTGCAGGGCCACGGTGTAGCTGTCGCTGCCTGCCGCAAGGGTCGTCTGATGAAGCAGCTGTCCGCCAACCGAATAGACACAGACGGTGAACGGACGTAAAGCCGCTGATGGCAGACTGATGGTGAGCAACCCCTCTGGCGACATGCCCATGCGTGCTGCCGACGGGCTGAGGCTTATGTCTCTCACCGAGTCGAGCTTCAGCAGGTGTAGCAAGCCGCGGTAAGCATCGATCTCTCCATAACCCCATGTGTTGTTAGGGTAGGAGAGCGACGGGTCATGACGGATGCTGGTGGCCGCTATCACCTCCATCACGTCTTCGGGTGACAGCGTGGGCACGGCTTGCAGCCACAGGGCTATTGTTCCTGCCACGGCCGGTGAGGAGAGCGATGTGCCTTGCTCATAATACCAGGCGTATGTGCGGCCCTCATAGTCGAACGTGGCGACCGTCTGGCCAGTCAGTCGGGTGGGGTCGGCTTCAATATAGAAAGAGCTGAACGCCGATGTTATGGCAGACCCCGGCGCCACGACGTCGGGCTTTGTCAGCCCTGCAAACGTTGGGCCTACGGACGAGTAGTAGGCAATGTCGCCCACATCTTTTATGCCCGTGTCAATCTTCTCGCCTTTAAAGTTGGTCACACAGGTGCGGTGAGCCGTCGCGCCCACACAGATGACCGATGGTGCCGCCGCCGGACTGTTGATGTTGTGTGTCTTCTCGCCGTCACACAGAGCGGGGTTAAGGCTGTTCGCATACATCTGTCCTGACAGGCAGAACACCTCCACGTCGGCATCGCTCCCGAGAACCTCCATAGATAACGGTTTGGACCCCACGCCCACATATTCGGCTCCCGATATCGTCACGTCATAGGCGGTCTCCTCCTCATCATAGCATGATGGAAAGGCCTGTATGTCGACAGCAAGTTTGTAGGTGGCGTAGCGCAAGGTGTCGGTCACTGTCGAGTCGGGAGCAGCCACGATGGCCTTCGTGTCAAACACCAGCTCCCTGTTTGGTGACCCGTAGGCTGTGAGACGCAGCTTGAAGTGTTGGCGTGCCTTCATCGTGAGCACTGCACTTTTGCTCCATTTCTTTACGAACGTTCCGGCCGAGGCTGTGCCTGCCGGCTTGCGGAAATAGGTCGGGTCCGTACTGTTGTTGCCTGCCGCCGACACCAGGATGCGTCCGGGGCCTGTGAGCCGTCGCAAGGCTTCAAAATAGAGCACGTCGTCGCCGCGAAAATCTTGTGGCGAGCCCTCGCTGAAGTTTATCACACATGGCTGCCCCTTGCTCTGGGCATAGTCGAAGATATACTTGAAGCCGAGCACATCGGTGGCATAGGTATATTTGTAGACGTTCTCTTCGGGAATGAGAGGAGCGTCCACGTTGACGGCGTTGCTCACCATACAGATGTCGCTGCCTGGCGCCATACCGCGGTAAGGCGAGCCATAGCCTGTGCCTGCGGCGATGCTGGTGGTCATGGTGCCGTGGGGTATGATGTGTGCGTCGCGCGAGTGGGCCACGTCACGCAGCGCCGCCTCGTCGGTATAGTCGGCTCCCACGAACAGCGAGCTGCCGCTTTCGCTCTTTGCCAACTGGTCCCAGAAGCTTTTTATGCGCCACCGTTGTGTGTCGTCGCTGAGAAAGGTGGGGTTGGTGAGGTCGAAGCCCACGTCTTGCATGCCCACAACAACGCCTGTGCCGTCGAACGCCTGTGGCAGGTTCCTGCCCTCGTGCACGGGCGGCACGTTGATGATCAGCCCGAGCGAGTCGAGCGCCACGGTGTTGCCCCGTTGTGCCTCTATGCGTAGCACACAGCTCCGTCGCGACAGCGCAGCCACGCTGTTGAGCGGCATGGCAGCGATCGTTATGTCGCCGAGCGATGCCAGCACCCTGCACCCCTCAGCTTTCAGCGTTGTTGTGTCGGCTGCCGACGAGGTGCGCACAAAGGCACACACCGTGGGGTTCAGCCTTGCATCGGTCCCTCCGCGCCTCTTTGCCGCCTTTTGTCGGTCGGCATCGTTCATGAGCATGCGCAGCTGCGACGACAGCTTGCCCAGGGCAGGACGTTGTGCCGATGCTTCTCCTGGCATGAATGTGAGAGCTATGGCAACATATAAGAATATGTGAAAAATGTTTACTTTCATAATGATCGGTGTCCATCTTGTTTGTTGGGCAAAATAACGAAAAATCTATGACATGCACAAGAAACGCATCCACTTATTTGGGAAATCCGCCAAATAGCACTACCTTTGCATGAAAAATAATTCATAAACAGACAGTTTCGCATGTCCTCATGCCCCTTGCTGATGTCAGCATAGTTGTGGTCATGCTTAATTTTTAACAATAAAGAAACAAGAAAAATGGAAAAGAAAAGCAACAAGTTTATTGCTGTGTCGTACAAGTTGTACACGATAGATGCCGATGGCACCAACACCATGGTTGAAGAGGCTCCCGCCGCAAAGCCGTTCCAGTTCATTTCCGGCTTCGGCATAACCCTTGATGCCTTCGAGAACGCGTTGGTGGACCTGGAGAAGGGTGCCGACTTCGATTTCGTTCTCAGCGAGGACGACGCCTATGGCCCTTATGTCAACGAGCACGTCATCGCTCTTGAGAAGGAGATGTTCATGGTGAACGGCCGTTTCGACAAAGAGTATATCTTCAAGGGCGCCGTCGTGCCTCTTCAGAACGAGCAGGGACAGCGCTTCATGGCAACCGTTGTCGACATTGCTGACGACAAGGTGACGCTGGACCTCAACCATCCGTTGGCTGGCAAGAAGCTCAACTTCAAGGGTAGCGTGGTGGAGAACCGCGAGGCTTCTAACGAGGAGATCCAGACCATGATCAACCACATGAGCGGCGAGGGCTGCGGCCATTGTGGTGGCGACTGTGGCGGCTGCGGCGGTCACGAAGGCCATGAAGGCGGCTGTGGCGGTCACGGCGGTCATGAAGGTCACGAAGGTGGCTGCTGTGGTCACGGCGGTCACGGCGATCACGAAGGTGGTTGCTGCGGTCATAAACACTAAAGGAGAATATTGCTATGCGTAACACGTTTGGAACACTTTTCACCCTCACAACCTTTGGCGAGAGTCATGGTGCGGCTGTTGGCGGTGTCGTTGACGGCATGCCTGCCGGAATAGATATTGACGAAGAGTTTATTCAGAGCGAACTCAACAGACGCCGTCCCGGACAGAGCCGGATAACGACAAGCCGTAACGAGGCCGACAAGGTAGAAATTTTAAGTGGCGTGTTCGAGGGAAAGTCGACGGGATGTCCCATTGGCTTTGTGGTGAGAAACACAAACCAACACTCGTCCGACTATGAGAACATGCGTAACCTCTTCCGCCCCTCCCATGCCGACTTCACCTATTGGTCAAAATATGGTGTGCGCGACCATCGTGGCGGCGGACGCTCTTCGGCACGCATAACCATAAGCCGTTGTGTTGGTGGAGCGCTTGCCAAACTTGTGTTGCGCCAGCTGGGCATCAGCGTGCAAGCCTACACCTCACAGGTGGGCACCATCGCTCTTGAACGCGACTATCACCTGTATGACCTGTCGCTCACGGAGACGAATGCCGTGCGCTGCCCCGATCCCGTGAAGGCACAACAGATGGAAGACCTCATCGCACAGGTAAAGGCCGATGGCGACACCATCGGCGGCATCATCACCTGTGTGGTCAAAGGCTGCCCCGCCGGTCTCGGCGAGCCCGAGTTTGGAAAACTTCATGCCGCTCTTGGTGCAGCCATGCTTGGCATCAACGCCGTGAAGGGTTTCGAGTATGGCGAGGGCTTTTACGGCGTTACAGCCCGCGGCAGCGAACAGAACGACATCTTCGTGCCCTCTGACACGTCGGCACAAACGGCCACCACGCTCACCAACCATAGCGGAGGAATACAGGGCGGCATAAGCAACGGACAGGACATCTACTTCAGAGTGGCCTTCAAGCCCGTTGCCACCATCTTGCAGAACCAGCCCACCGTCAACAAGGACGGCGAGGCAACCGAGTTCACGGCGAGAGGCCGACACGATCCCTGTGTCCTTCCCCGCGCTGTACCTGTTGTAGAGGCCATGGCAGCGATGGTTGTCCTTGACAACTGGCTCATGAACCGCACGTCAAGGTTGTGACACGCGGTTGTGCCTAAACGTCGTTTAACAGGGACCGATTGTGTCTAAACAACATGATTAAAATCAAAAATATGTTTTTAAACACTTAATAAGTGTGTATAAACCCTGAAAAAATGTTATATAGCGCGGCTTTGCCGGCTCTTCCTGTTAAAATGTGTTATTACACTATTGCATATTTAAATATAATTGCTAAATTTGCAATCAACAAGCGTGGGGCTTGTGACAAGTCTCATGTTTAGTTTAGTTAAGTCTAGTTTAGTTTTTGTGTTGGTTGAGGGCTGCTGATTAGCAGCCCTCAAATTTTATATATGCATGTCAAATACATGCGAAACTTGAGTAAAGATTTCAAAATTTGACAACAACATTTCTCTATATTATATTATTTTTGTAACTTTACACGCGGTATGCTCAAAAGCGTGCCGTGTTACTATAGCCAAATAAAATAAACACATATATAAAATGCTTTTCAAATGGAATTACAAGCTACCTACTGCTGACGAGAAGAAGGCGGCGAAAGAATTAGGCGAAAAGCTCAACATCAGCCCGATATTGGCGTTTCTGCTTATCAGGCGAGGCATAAGCACAGAGAGCGGTGCTAAACGGTTCTTCCATCCGCAGCTTGCCGACCTTAACAACCCGTTCCTCATGAAGGACATGGATGTGGCGGTCGACAGGCTCAACGATGCTATGGGCCGCAAGGAGCGCATTCTGATCTATGGCGACTATGATGTTGACGGCTGCACGGCTGTGGCTCTTGTCTACAGGTTTTTGCAGCAGTTTTATTCCAACATCGAATATTATATCCCCAACCGCTATGAAGAGGGATATGGTGTGAGCAAGAAAGGAATAGACTATGCCAACGAAAACGGAATAAAGTTGATCATCATTCTCGACTGTGGCATCAAGGCCATTGAAGAGGTGGCCTATGCCAAGAGTCTGGGCATCGACTTCATTATCTGTGACCATCATGTGCCCGACGAGACGTTGCCGCCAGCCGTGGCGGTGCTTAACCCCAAGCGTTCCGACGACAGCTATCCGTTCAAGCACCTCTGCGGCTGTGGGGTGGGCTTCAAGTTTATGCAGGCTTTTGCCAAGAACAACGGCATACCGTTCTCGCGGCTCATCCCGTTGCTCGACCTGTGTGCCGTGAGCATCGCTGCCGACATCGTGCCTGTGGTCGACGAGAACCGCATACTGGCGTTCCACGGACTGAAGATCTTGAACCAGAACCCGAGCATCGGTCTGAAAGCCATCATCGACATCTGTGCGTTGAGCGGACGTGAGATCGCCATGAGCGACATCATCTTCAAGATCGGACCGCGCATAAACGCGTCGGGACGCATGGACAACGGCAAGGAGAGCGTGGACCTGCTGGTGGAGCGCGACCTCAGCCGTGCCTTGAAAACAGCCAAGCATATCGACTGTTACAACGAGCAGCGCAAGGACATAGACAAGCAGATGACCGAGGAGGCCAACCAGATCGTGTCACGTCTGGAGAGCCAGAAGCATCACACCTCCATCGTGCTCTACGACGAGAACTGGAAGAAGGGCGTCATCGGCATCGTGGCCTCGCGTCTCACCGAGATCTATTTCCGTCCCACGGTGGTGCTCACACGCGAGGGCAACATCGCGACCGGTTCGGCACGAAGCGTCACAGGGTTCGACATCTATTCGGCCATCAAGAGCTGTCGCGACATGCTCATCAACTTCGGCGGCCACACCTACGCAGCCGGACTGACGCTCCGTTGGGATGACATTCCTGAGTTTCGCCGTCGCTTCCAGCATTATGTCGATGAGCACATACAGCCCGAACAGACAGAGGCCATGCTCAACATCGATGCTGTCATCGACTTCAAGGACATCACCAAGCGTCTCCATAACGACCTGAAGAAGTTTGCGCCCTTCGGTCCCTGCAACACCAAGCCCGTGTTCTGCACCGTCGGTGTCTACGACTACGGCACCAGCAAGGTGGTGGGCCGTGAGCAAGAGCACATAAAGCTTGAGCTTGTCGACTCCAAGTCGAGCAACGTTGTCAACGGCATTGCCTTCGGACAGAGTGCGTCGGCACGTTACATCAAGTCGAAGCGCAGCTTTGACATCGCCTACACGTTGGAAGACAACATCTTTAAGCGCAACCTCGTTCAGCTTCAGATTGAGGACATAAGACCCACCGAAGAGGAAGAGATGCAGGAAAACGAAAAGACAATATAACCAAGCTTGTTGATGATTTTAAGACAACAGCAAGGCAGAGCTTGTTGATGATGTTTTAAAGACAATAGAGACAATAGAGACAAAAATTTTGCATCCTAAAAAAATTGTCCCTATTGTCTCTATTGTCTTTTAAAAAAACTCAATTTGTCTTTTCAAAAAAGCTCACAAAAAATCAGAAAAATGTCAGAAAGCACAGACCGGTACATACAGATACTGAAGAGATATTGGGGCTACGACAATTTTCGTGGCATACAGCGCGAGATCGTCGAGAGCATAGGCAGCGGAAAGGACACCCTCGGCCTCATGCCCACGGGCGGAGGCAAGTCGATAACCTTTCAGGTGCCGGCTCTTGCCATGGATGGCGTGTGCGTTGTCGTGACACCACTTATCTCCCTTATGAAAGATCAGGTTGACAACCTGCGTAGGCGAGGGGTGATGGCAGCAGCCGTCTACTCAGGCATGACACGCGACGAGGTGGTCGCCACGCTTGAAAACTGCATCCTCGGCCACACCAAACTGCTGTATGTGTCGCCTGAGCGTTTGGCTTCAGACCTCTTCAGGGTGAAGTTGGGCCACATGAAGGTGAGCTTCATAACAGTTGATGAGGCCCATTGCATCAGCCAGTGGGGCTACGATTTCCGTCCTTCCTACCTGCAGATAGCACAGCTTCGCGACATGAAGCCCGGCGTGCCTGTGCTTGCCCTCACTGCCACCGCCACCCCCGAGGTCGTTGACGACATCCAGGACCGTCTGCGCTTCAGCGAGCGCAACGTGTTCCGCATGAGTTTTGAACGTAGTAACCTGGCTTATGTGGTGCGCACGGCGCAAGACAAGAAGCAGGAGATGCTCCATATCCTTCGCTCTGTGCCGGGCAGCGCCATCGTCTATGTGCGCAGCCGCCGACGTTGCCGTGAGGTGTGCGACATCATCACGGAGGCAGGCATCAAGGCCACCTTCTACCATGCCGGCCTGGATCATTATGAGAAAGACGAACGCCAGCGCCAGTGGCACGATGATGAGGTGAGGGTCATGGTGGCCACCAACGCCTTCGGCATGGGCATAGACAAGCCCGATGTGCGACTGGTCCTGCATGCCGACTGTCCCAACTCGCTTGAGGCCTACTTCCAAGAAGCGGGCCGTGCGGGCCGTGACGGCAAGAAAGCCTATGCTGTGTTGCTCTACAACGGACACGACGAGCGAAAGATGGACAAGCGCATCGTGGAGGAGTTTCCCGACAAGCAGTTCATCCGCGACGTCTATGAGCACCTTGCCTATTTCTACCAGATCGCCCTCGGCGATGGCCGTGGCCACACCTTCCTTTTCGACATAACAAAGTTTTGTCAGACGTTCCACCATTTCAGCATCCAGACCAACTCGGCCTTGAAGATCCTTCAGCGGGCAGGCTATATCTATTACGACATGGAACCCGATGCCATGGCTCGTGTGCGCTTCCTCCTTGACCGCGACGACCTTTATCGTCTCGACAACTCTTCTGCAGATGAAGATGCCGTGGTGCTGGCCCTCCTTCGCCACTATTCAGGACTGTTCACCGACTATTCCTACATCGACGAGAACGCCGTGGCCTACCACTCCGGCCTCACGCGCCAACAGGTCTACCTCATCCTTAAGAGTCTGTCCCACCGTCACATCATCCATTACATCCCACAGCGCAAGCTCCCCACCATCACCTACACACGCGACCGCGAAGCTGCCGACCGCCTGGTCCTCAGTCCAGAGGTCTATGACCAACGCCGTGAACAGTTTGTCCATCGCATCAAGGTCATCCTTGCCTACGCCACCAACGACGACGTGTGCCGCAGCCGTCAGCTCCTGCGCTATTTTGGCGAGACCCGCTCCACCGATTGCGGCATCTGCGACGTGTGTCTGGGCCATGCTTCCTCCGACAGCGTGTCCGACGACGCCAGCGCTGCCGTGTGTGAGCGCATCCTCCGTCTTCTCTCCGACGGCAAGCGCCATGCCATCAGCGAGTTTGCCAGCTCCCATGGCCCTCACGCCAACGTTGCTTTCGAAGCCGTGGCTTACCTTATAGGTGAAGAGAAGATCTGTTGTGAGGACGGTGAGGTGTGGATAGAGAAAAAGAAATAGCTGTTACAAAAGAAAATCGCCAACAATGTGACCGTTTGGTCTTCCATTGTTGGCGATATTTGTTTTTATGCTTTAAATAAGAGCTTCAATCAAAATTAGATGCCCATCTTCTTGCGGATGTCCTTAGGAATGGCGTTCTTGTTTACAACGAAGTCCATGGTCTTGTAAGCGATGAAGTTCTTCGACATGTACCATGTGCCCTTGTGCTCGCCATACTCGCCCCATGAGTTCTTTACCATGTAATACTCGCGGCCGTTCTGGTCCTTTGCTATACCGTAGATCTGCATGCCGTGGTCATCTGTTGTCTCCCAGTTGTCATAAGCCTCCTGGCGCATCTTCTGAGTGGGAACAACCTCGGGAGCGTTGACGCCCAGCGAGTCGATCTTCTCCTTCTTCTGCGAAGAGCTCAACTTAAGCCAGCGTGCAGCGTCGCTGCCTGCGAGGCTCTGCACCTTCTTCTTGTCATAAGCGATAGCCAGACCGTCGCGTGTGAAGCCCTCCTCAGACACGTCACCGCCCCAAGCAATGGTGTATCCGTTCATGATAGCGTTGTCGATAATGCGCATCATGTCGTCCATAGGAACGTTCCAGCTCAGCGGCCAGCGCCAGTTGTCCTGCACCTCCACAGCAAACTGTGTCCAGAAAGGATGGTGTGTGTAGCTGGTGATAGACACATAGTCGTCGAGCTTCAGACCGAGGCTCTCTGCAAAAGTCTTCGGTGTGTAGGTCTTGCCCTCATATTTGAAGCTCTCGGGACACTTGCCCAGATAAGAGTCGAGTATGCCCTGAAGGCCCACCTTCCATGCAGGAGTGAGACTCTTGGCCTTACTCTTAGCCACAGCCTCCACATACGGAGTGAGCACGTCGAAGAACTCGTTGAAGTTGGCAAGCGAGTCGCCGTAGAGAGTGCCGGGCAGAGGCATGGCGTTCTCGGGGCATATACCGTAGTTCTTGAGGCAGTAGAGCACATCGAAATGGCTTCCGCCCTGAGCGAACGACACGTCACCGTGCATGCGTACCGACATCACGGCACGGTCCATATATGTCTTGTTAGCCACGAACATCTCGCAGAGGTCATAGGTCTTGCCGGTGTTCTTCAGAATCTCACTCTCAAAGTAAGAGAGACCTGAGAAGTCCCAGCATGTGCCGCTGCGGTTCTGGTTCTTGATGCTCGTGATAGGGTTGCTCTTTACAACGGTGAACACGGGCTTGTTCTTGTTTGCGTCGTCTTTCTTGTCCTGTGCATTGGCTCCCAGTGCCATAACGGCGAGCAGAGCCAAGGTGAATAATTTTTTCATAAAGTTTTGTTAGGTGTAATTAAAATTCTCTTTTAATTTTATATTTTTTTTGTTTTGTGAATGTATCGGAAGTTAAAAGGAAGTTAACTCGCTTCGCGAGTGAAGTGAACGGACGTATGCCTTGTTTTTTGAGCTTTAAAGCTATTGTCCGTTATCTTCCTGAACGACAGAAGGGAGTGATCACTTCTTTTTCAATTTCGTTATCTTCTGAACTTGTGAAAGTTCAATCATTGATTTTCCTCCATGAACGCCTCCACATCCTTCGGATGGTAAGGTATGCGCTTGCCTCCAATGAATCGGCAACTGTTCTCCGTAATGAGCACATCGTCTTCAATTCTTATGCCTCCAAAGTCCTTGTAGGTCTCAAGCAGGTCAAAGTTGATGAACTCCTTGCAGTGGCCGCTGGCCTTCCAGTTGTCTATAAGAGCAGGAATGAAGTAGATACCCGGCTCGTCGGTCACCACGAAGCCCTCCTCCAGACGACGTCCCATGCGCAGACAGTTGGTACCAAACTGTTCGAGGTTCGGTCTCGTCTCCTCGTCGAAGCCCACGTTTATCTGGTCCAGGTTCTCCATGTCGTGAACGTCCATTCCCATCATGTGTCCAAGACCGTGAGGCAGGAACATGGCGTGTGCTCCGGCGCGTACAGCCTCTTCCGTGTCGCCCTTCATCAGTCCCAGCTCTTTCAGTCGGTCAGTCATGAGCTTGCACACGGCAAAGTGAACATCCATATATCTCGCGCCCGGCTTAGCCACCTTCAGCGTGTAGTCGTGACATGCCTCCACAATGCTGTAGATCTCGAGCTGTCGCTGCGTGAACTTGCCGCTCACAGGCATGGTGCGCGTGTTGTCGGAGCAGTAGTTGTTTATCGTCTCAGCACCTGCGTCACACAACGCGAGGCGTCCGGCCTCCAGCACAGCCATCGACGGGTTGCCGTGCATGATCTCGCCGTGCTGGCTGAAGATTGTGGGGAAGCTCACCATCGCACCATACGAGTTTGCGATGCCGTCGACCTGTCCGCCGACAAACTTCTCTGTCACGCCGGGCTTTGTCAGTCGCATCGCCGTGGTGTGCATCATGTAGCCGATCTCGGCAGCACGCTCAAGCTCCTCTATCTCCTGAGGCTCTTTCGTTGATCTCATCTTCACCACAGCGTTGATGAGCGCCATGCTTGCCGACTCTTTCTGCTGGTTGGGATGAATGCCGAGGAGGTCAAAAATCTGGAGCTTTATGTCGTAGCGGTAGGGCGGCAGGAAATGAATGGTGCGCTTCTGTCGCATCGCGTCGTTGCAGATGGTCTTCAGAGTCTTCATGGGTGCCGAGTTGCTCACGCCCACCTGTTCTGCGAGGTCGTGTACGCTGTCCACGCTTCCATACCACACAATGTCCTCAATGTCTATGTCGTTTCCGACCAGAGTCTCGATGTTGTTGTCGATGTCTATGACGCCAACCAGACCGTCGCGGTTCTGTCCGAAATAGTAAAGAAAAGACGAGTCTTGGCGGAACGGGTAGTATCCGTTGTTAGGAAAGTTGCATGGTGACTCGTTGTTTCCGAACAAGATTATAATGCCGCTCTTTACAAGCTCTTTCAGCTTGGCGCGACGGTTAACGTAGGTTTGCTTGTCAAACATATCTTAAAAATTTGTCTAATTGTCTGCAAAGTTACTACTTTTTCTAATAATTTGTGTAACTTTGCCTACAAAATAACATTATTTAGGTAAAAAGTTTCTCTATAAAGTATGCAGATTGACAGAAAGACCGCCCTTGTGCTTGAAGGTGGGGGCATGCGAGGTGTGTTTACCAGCGGTGTGCTCGATGCCTTCATGAAGCACGATCTCACCTTTCCTTACATCGTGGCTGTGTCGGCAGGTGCCTGCAACGGCATGTCTTATGTGAGCCATCAGCCACGCCGGGCACGCATCTCCAATATCGACTATTTGGCCCGTTACAAATATATAGGCTTGCGCCACCTTGTCACCCAAGGGTGCATCTTCGACCGTGAGCTGCTTTACGACAAGTTTCCCAATCAGTATCTTCCGTTCGATTTCGACACCTTCTTCAGCTCTCCCATGACCTTCGAGATGGTCACGACCAACTGTCTCACGGGCCAGCCCATGTATCTCTCCGAGCGCCATGACCGCCAGCGGGCCCTCGACATCGTGCGTGCATCGAGCAGTCTGCCTTATGTCAGCAAGATAGTCGATGTCGACGGCATCCCCATGCTCGATGGTGGCATCGTTGACAGCATACCCTTGCAGCATGCCATCGACATGGGCCATCCCACCAACGTGCTGGTGCTCACCCGCAACCGCGGCTATCGCAACACAGGCAAGGACATGAAAATCCCGCGTTTCATCTATCGCAAATATCCCCGTCTGCGTGTTGCCCTCAGCCGTCGTCTTGTCGCCTACAACGCACAGCTCGAATATGTGGAGCGCATGGAAGACGAGGGCCGTGTCATCTGCATCCGTCCCGAGCGCCCCATGGAGGTAGACCGCATAGAGAAAGACATCGCCAAGCTTGAGCGTCTCTACGAAGAAGGCTTCGCCCTTGGTGAGCGTTTCTGCGAGAAATATTGGAAATGAACGCCGCACGGCACCTCTGATACCTTATTATATTAAGTAGGTGATCAAAATTAATTTAAATGGATCTATGTAATTTTGAACGCCTACTTATAGGAGCATCTTTGTTTCTTCAATAGAGACAGAGATGCTCCTATATTTTTTATAAAATTAAAAGTTTTATAAAATTAAAAGAAATATGGCAAGAAACAACAAGACATCAGAGACCCTGTTCCAGTTCATGAACCACCTCATCACCCTGTTGCACCAGAACGGCCAACACCGCACCATGCAACATTACAAGGCAACCCTCAACAGCTTCAAACGCTACCGTGCCAATAGAGACATCGCCCTGAGAGACCTCTCAGCCGAAGAAATGCGCTCCTACGAGGCCCACCTGAAGAACGTGGCAAAAGTGTGCAGCAACACCAGCTCCTTCTACCTCCGCACGCTCCGCGCCACCTACAACAAAGCCGTGGAGCAACGCCTGATCCCGCAGAAACACCCCTTCCGAAACGTCTATACAGGCATCGCCAAGACCCGAAAGCGGGCCATCCCCACAGCCTCCATCAGCAAGATCAAACATCTGGCTTTCCCTCAAGATCTCACACATAATCAGGAATTTGCAAGAGACACCTTCCTCCTGTGCTTCTATCTGCGAGGCATCTCCTTCATCGACCTTGCCCACCTCCGCAAGTCCGACCTCCGCGAAGGCTATCTCCATTACACCCGAAGCAAGACCGGCCAACGCCTTACCGTCCGTTGGGAGAAGGAGATGCAGCTCTTGTTAGACAAATATCAAAGCACCAACACCACCTCCCCATATCTCTTTCCCCTCCTTGTAGACACAGGGTGTAGCAGCCAGACAAAAGCCGTTGTCAGCAAGCAAGAAGAGCAACGCCTCTATCACAATGCCGAAGCCCGCATCTCCTACCACCTCAAGCAGTTAGGAGCAAAACTTGGCATCCGTGACAAGCTCACCCTCTATGTCGCCCGCCATTCCTGGGCAACGGCAGCAAGAGACAACAACGTCTCCATCTCCGTCATCAGCGAAGCCTTGGGACACCATTCAGAAACCACCACCCAAATCTACCTCCGCACCATACAAACCTCCGAAGTGGACGATGCCAACGCCAAAATTCTTGCGGCGATATAACAGCAGAACAATATAACAGCAGAACAGTAGAACAGCAGAAAAACATAAGAAAAACAATGGGCGTCAACAAGTGGACCAAAATGAACCGTTTTTCCGCATCTCTTTGTAAGAGATACAGAAAAGTTTGTAACTATTTGATAATCCAATAACTACTAAAACAAAGCCTTAGAATCTTTTCGGATTATTGTTAAAAATGTTGATTGTATATTAATATTTTATCGTACACAATTCGTTCATTTACAATATTTTTCTTATTTTTGCACTTGGTTTCTGTATCTCTTACAAAGAGACACCGAAGAAGGAACGATTTTGCGAGAGGTTTTATGAAGAAAAATAGGATCGTACGGCTAATCATTCCGAGGGTTGCAGACTATCACGCTCTTGGGTCAGGAGCACGTTTGTGATTAGAGGTTTACCTTCGTGGAAATAGACTAACCAACCCTTTCTTGCCAAGTGTTTTGAATATCAAATTCACGACACGGGGGAATGAGAGGTACACCCTGACCGTAACATCAAAAACAGACAATGACGCCATTATACACCGAAAAGAGTTGGTTCGCTTTAAAGATATTTTTTGGCAAAGGCAAGCCGATAAAAGACTATTTCGTCACCAACAACATAGAGCACGTCTATGATGTGAAGAAAGAGTTTTGGGACAAGACCAAGAAAAAGTGTTTTGTCAAGGACGTGCCTGTCATGCCCAGCCTGATCCTTTTTCGCACCACAAGAGTAGAAGCCGAGCATATAGAGCGTCTGTTTCTCAACAAGGTCATGCTCTACCGAGGCAAAAACTCAGAAGATAGGAGGGAACCATCCAAAATTCCAGAACGCGAAGTACAGATTTTCAAGATTGTTGTAACCTCAGGCGTTGAAGGTCTCGACTTTTACGACGATTACAATCCCAAGTTTGTCCAGGGCGACAAGTTCCGTGTCATCGACGGTCCCTTGAAAGGCGCCGAAGGCTATGTCGTTCGCATCAAGAAAGACCACCGTCTCTACGTCAGCATCCAAGGCTTATGTGCCGTCACCACCGGCTACATCCCCAAGGCTTTCTTGCAGAAGATAGAATGAAAGCAGTAGAGTGAGATCCGTGTGAAAAAAATATTCGCGTTATTATCTTTGTTGTTGAATTCTAAACATTGAATTATGTACAGCAGTGAAGATTTAGAACATTTTCGATAAGTGAGAACAATAAAAGAAATCTTTTATATTGTCGAGCGAAGAGAATGTATGCCCTAAATTGAGTACTAACACATTCTTAGACGCTTACTACTTTTATAGTCAGCAAGTAGAAAATATACTATTTTTCAATTCTTCTATAATTAAGAATTGTTAAAAGCGAGCATTTGCTTTACTTAGTCGTCTTGACTTTGCCATTTTTTTGTTAAATTTGCGAGGTTAATGATGATTGGGAGGATAATAAAAATGAAGGCTAATGAATAAGCAAGATATCTTAATAGATTTATTGCGAACTCCAAGTCCGTCGGGTATGGAAACTGCTATTATAGATAAAGTAGAAACTTATCTGAAAGATTTCGTGGATGAGGTAAAGAGAGATGCTTATGGTAATCTCATTGCTTTCAAGCGAGGTACATCAAGCAAGAAGCTGATGCTCTCAGCTCATGCAGATGAAGTAGGCATGATGATTACCTATATCGACAATAACGGTTTTATATATTTCCAGGAGATAGGTGGTATCGATACAAATCTTTTGCCAGGGCAGAAGGTGGAGATACATAATCATCAGGGCATTGTGCATGGAGTTATCGGCAAAAAACCTATTCATCTGCAAGATCGAGATGCTAAGGCTAAAGATTATGATGCAGAGGATTTATGGATTGATATTGCTGCTAAAGACAAGGCTGATGCGGAGAAAAGAGTCGAAGTTGGTGATTATATCACTTATCAGACTCAACCTATATGCCTGAATGAAGATGTCTGGAGTTCAAAAGCATTGGATGATAAGGCTGGTTTGCTGACTTTGATAGAAGTTGCAAAATCATTGAAAGACAAGCGACCTGTAATGAATATATACCTCGTGGCGTCTGTTCAGGAAGAATTGGGGGCTCGTGGTGTAAGAACTGCCACAATGTCTATAGAGCCAGATTTTGGAATAGCTATTGATGTTACTCATGCAACAGATTATCCTACTTGTTCACCGCAGAAAAGCGGAGAAATTAAAGTGGGTGCGGGAATCGTGATTGCTAAAGGTCCAAACATAGAACCCAATCTGGGTAGAAAAATGCTAGATCTTGCTAAGCAGCATGATGTTAAATTTCAGATAGAACCGATAGCTCGACCAACGGGAACAGATGCAAACTTTATGCAGGTTACTGGTAGGGGTGTCAAAACAGCCTTACTCAGCATACCTTGTAGATATATGCATACACCCAATGAAATCGTATCTTTGGTAGATGTCAATGAGGGAGTGAAATTACTCACATATCTTTGCGATGTCGAATTAGATAATAAATAATAATTTGTTAAATTTTTTAAAATGTCTTAAATATGAAAAAGAAAATTGTTTTTTCATGGGAAGAGAAAAGTTCTTTTGATACAGAGCGCGTAGGAGCAATGTATTGCTTCAAGCGTTGTGATGTCAACCAGAACTAATCTTTTCAGAGGATACTTTGGTGGCATGCGCCAAAGTATCTCTCTTTATTTTGTTATTTTATGAGTACAAAAAAGAATGGTAGTTATCAGGTAGAAGATATTCTTTGCTTTCCTGAGGGTATTGAGTTGATTCCTTACGAGGATAGAACTCTGGTACTGTCAGTAAATACAGGTAATTGGATAGTTCTGTTTAATGATGAACAAGTCAAATATTTTAAGAGTCTCTTGATGGGAAAGACTGTTGGTGAGGTTTACGAACAGTCCGCAGAAGAGGATAACTTGTCTGATTTAATGAAAGTATTATCCTCTATATATGCAAGACATTTAGCCCTTGTAGGTCATGCACCACACCCTCATTTCCTCATAGCTTCAAAATATCTGAATATATACCTTACAAATGCATGCAACCTTCATTGTGTTCACTGTTTTATGAATGCAGGCGCTAAATTAAAAAGTGAATTGACTTCTGAAAAATGGAAGGAAGTTTTGTCAGAATTCTATGCGGAAGGTGGTGAATATGTTACTTTTACAGGTGGTGAACCTACGATGTATCCTCAATTTGAGGAAGTTGTTATGTTTGCTCATCAGATAGGATTGAAGGTGACAGTTTTATCTAATGGTCTGTTGTGGTCAGAAGAAAAGATTCAGCGGATGAAGTCTTATCTTGACGAAATCCAGTTTAGTATAGATGGAGTTACTGAGCAGGATAATGCAAAGGTAAGAGGCAAGAATCATTTCCAGAAGGTTGTAGATACAGTATGTCAGTTTGCTGATGCTGGAGTTAAAACTTCAGTTGCTACCACATTTACATGGGAAAATTTATCTACTGCAGATGAATATAAGCGATTTGTTGATAGCATCCGGGCGAAAGTCGGTAATCAGGTATTCTTTAAGTTGACTAAGAAAATGCTTCCTGGTAGAGGTAAGTCATTTTCAGAAGAGGATAATAGGAGATATTATGAGCAGATAGATGCTATTGAGCGTTATGTAGATCCGACAGCAGGTTATGCCAACTTCATTGAGGGGCACGAACCGAATACCGTCATTCGCAATTGTGGTTTTGGAGGTTTGTCTATAGCTTCCAATGGAAATGTTTATTTCTGCAATCGCATTCATGAAGTGGATTGTTACGGTAATGTCCTTCATGATAAACTTGTAGATCTTCTTGAACAAGGTAAACATTCTTTAGATACTACTGCGGTAGAAAATGTATCCAATTGCCATGATTGTAATTTAAGATATATCTGTGGAGGTGATTGCCGTATCGACCATTTTAATTTCAAAGGACGTATAAAGGAGTGGAAAAACGAATTGGTTCAGACTCGATGCTCTGAAGAATTTAAAAAACGTCTCATTAAGAAAATGGTTGAGAGTTTCACTTTTTACTATCAATAGCTTTTATGTATCGTTGTGTTTGTATTTATGAAACTTATTCTTCTCCCCGAAATGTAGAGGTTAGAATAGAAGTTTGCCAAGGTAGCCACTCAAAAACGTTATCACCTTTTATTCGTAAGGTAGATGTGGATACCTTAATGCAAACCTGCATACCCGAATCCAGGCCATTGTTGCCATTGATGAATCAGATGGGAATGATAAAACAACCATTCAGGTTGTCAGGAATGGTTTTGGAAAATGCACAGGTTCAGGATATACTGCAAAGGAATCCCTGGTGTGGTGTACAAAACAACGGAAAAGGATCAGTTAAAAACCTTTCTCCTGTTTTACCTCTTGCTCGAAATCGTAATCTTTCTAAGGGGGTACTTCTGGGGGGAGAGCTATATATAACCAATATCGTAAATTGGAATAAAAACATTAAAATCCGTTTATCTTATCAGAATGCCATAACTTCATTTTTCCCAAAATATAACGCGTGTCCTTATTTGTCTTCAGAAGGAACGCTCTTTTTAAGAGATGAGGTGAAAGAGAGAAATCTCCTTTCTGAACTTCTTGTCCATGCAGATTTGGAAAAAGGAGAAATGACACTTGATGGTTATGATATGGAATTCTTGGGCTCTTTAGCTCAAAAGGGTTGGAAAGTTTTTATAGAGAAAGCCAAAGGAGCAGCATCACAGGTTTATCTTCGTCGTCATTCTTCGGGAATAGAGTGGTTTTCTTCAACGGAAAAGGAAACTGTAGGAGAAAATAGCTTGATAGACCAAATGCTGAACAGTTATCTTCAGGGAAGAAATTATGTAGATTCCAAAGGAAATCTGAGTCTGTTTAGGTCAAAAGATATTACTCAGGTAGAACCAGAAACGATTTCTGAATCTTTGCCTTCTTTTAATTGGCAGACAGTTTATGGCAGACAGATTTCTCTTTCAAGTTCTGAAGAAAAACAAATAAGGGAAAGCATCAGTAATGGTGTAAATGCGAAATTGCGTTCCTATCAGTTAGAAGGAGTAAGATGGTTAGCTACGATGAGAATAAATCATCATGGATGCCTGTTGGCAGATGAAATGGGATTGGGTAAGACACTACAAGTTTTATCTCATCTTTATGCATTGGGTAAAACCGATATGCCACATTTGGTAATTGCCCCTACATCTTTGGTCTATAATTGGCAGAGTGAAATTAAGAAGTTCATTCCATCATGGGAAAATAGAATAGGGGTGCAACTTCACAGTCCTGATACGACTAAGCAACTTTTAATCGTTTCATATGATATCCTTCGTCTGAATATAGACAAATACAGACAGATAGAATATGATACGATTATCATTGATGAAGCACAGATCATCAAAAATCGCGAAACTCAGAAATATAAGGCTATCAAGACATTGAAAAGCCTGCATCATATCATTCTTACAGGAACGCCTATAGAGAATAGCATAGATGATATCTGGTCGCATTTCATGATTTTGATGCCTGGGATGAAAACCTTATATACATCTCTGAATAAACGATGTCAGTCTAAGACGGATGAGTCTTTTTTGGAATTATCCAGAAAGTTCTTGAAACCATTTATTCTGAGACGTACGAAACAAGAAGTATTAAAGGATTTGCCGAAATTGATAGAGAAAACGGTTTATGTGGAAATGTCCTCAGCAGAGCGTCATCTCTATGATAACGTGCATAAAATGGTATTGAGAGCTTTGTCAAATGGAGTGAGTGGAAGAATCGAGAGTATAGCTTTGGAAGGTTTGTTGAGAATGAGACAAGTATGCGTGTCACCTGCTTTGCTTCCCCATTCATTATATAAAAGCTCAGATAATTCGGTTTCTTCGAAGTTGCTGATGGCTATGGATTATATTGAAACGTTTAGAGGAAAAGGCGAAAAAGTATTGGTCTTCTCTCAATTTGTCGGTGCTTTGGAAGAAATGGAGAAAATATTAGTTATAAGAGGTTTTCATTATGAAAAAATCTACGGTGATACACGAGACCGTGTAACTCCTATTGAAAGATTTCAAAGAAGTAAGAATATCTCTGTCTTTTTAATCAGTCTGAAAGCAGGAGGCGTAGGTTTGAATCTTACAGCTGCAAGCAATGTCATCTTGTTGGATGATTGGTGGAATCCGGCTGTGGAAGATCAGGCATTTGCAAGAGCACATCGCATTGGTCAGCAAAAAAATGTGATGGTCTTTCGACTTATCTGCAAAGATACAGTCGAAGAGAAAGTACTGCAATTGCAAGAGAAAAAAAAGCAAACAATTGACATGTTCAATGCCGCAGGTGGAAAGTTGAGCATAGATGAGATAAAAGGGTTGTTAAACTAGAAAATAAAAATTGTGGAAGATTTAAGTTTAGCATTGCGGGCAATGTTTAGTCAGATGAAGGGAGATGAAATACTGAATGCCCTTTATCGGAAAGACAACTATCCTATAGAACATTTAGATTCAGAATGCGGTGAGTCCTTGATAATGAAAAAACTTATGTGCGAGGATGAGTGCCACTATACTCTGGATCAATTGTCGATGATAGGAGAAGTTATTTCAAAAAAATGGATGGTTGCGGATAAAGATTGCTTACCATTGAAGTTTCATCAGGGAGATTCTGTGTTTAATATGCTTCTTTATTTTGCTTCTAAAACCTTGTTAGTAAAGGATGGAGATCCTATTTGCAAGTATCGTTCCCTGTTAAGATGGCATGGGTTAACGATTCAGCAAGGAGAAGATCTGTTTACTACCTCTTACTTAGCGTCACATGATTTGACCAATGGATATGAAAGGAAATATTTTGATTGGGATGCGTATTTGAAGCATGATTGCAAGGAGTTGAACACTCTTTTTGCAAAGCCGATGGCTGAATTACACATGCATTTGAAAGGCTCCTCCTATAATGTTGATATCAGTTGGATTTGTCTGATGAATCATATCTCATCAATGAGGGACATATTTGATAAAATAGCTTCAAGTAGAAAAGATACAGATTGGGATGTTAACCTTTATGAAAAGGTTAGGAAAGCGGCCATTATCAGATATTATCTTGCAGGAGTTGTAGAATGCCATAAGTTTCCAATATCTAAGGCCGAGATGTTTGGCTTTCTGAAGAATAAAAAGCTTGGATTAAAGGGAGACCATACACCTTCTTTTGAAACATTAGTCGATAAATCTCATCATATTGCTGAAGATAAGGCCAAACAGGAAACAGAAGACATTGAGAATGTTTTGGATTATATACCTGTAGGGTACTATCATAAATATCCTGTTACAGAATTGGTAATGGCATCAGAGCGCAAATTGATGTATCAGTGTTTTAGAAAAATATATTCCAATGATTATAAAGATACGGATTTCCCAACTTTATTCTATGCATATATAGCATATAAGGATTATTTCAGGCATGTTATTCTGCAATTAAATGTCAGGGTTGGTTTTGCTAATTTTGCCAACTATGAAAAGTTGAAGTCAGATTTTATACTCAAGCAATATAATCCATTATTGTATAAAGCTGCAATTGAAGGATTTTTAGGTTATTCGAAGAATAGATATGTAGAGGCAAGAATTGTACCTAAAAATTCTGCAGAGGGTATTAAAAAGTCGTTGACGGAGATATATGATTCGATAAAAGAAGAGAATAAAGATAAGTGTTCGATTATATTTCATTTTATCAAAAGACGTGATGAATCTTATAATTCAGAAACTCAAATACGTCATAATAAATTGCGAGGTGAAATACGGGACAAAGCATTTGCCATCTATGATTTTCGTAAAGGCAGAGATGATGATAAGTTAATCGGTCGCGTTGTCGGAATAGATGCTGCAAATTCGGAGATTTATGCCAGACCAGAGGTTTTTGCACAGGCTTTTAGATTCCTTCGTGGTCACGAAGTGTTTTCTTCTGAGCATGACAGGCCCAACGATTTAAACATCACCTATCATGTAGGTGAAGATTTCCTTGATGTAGCTGATGGCTTAAGAGCCGTAGAGGAGGCTCTTCTTTTTCTCGGTTTGCGCAATGGGGATCGTTTAGGACACGCTTTGGCACTTGGAACTGATGTTCGCAAGTATTATGCAAAGCGATATGATACTATATGTGAAAACAAGCAAGTTCTGCTTGATAATTTTGCATGGTTGCATCATAAATGTGTTCGACTAAAGGGTTCGACTTCACTTCTCGGCTTTCTGGAAATTATGTTTCATAAATATTTTAGGGATCTTTATGATGAGAAGTTTTGGAACAAGACGACTCAATCAGATCGAATGTTTGCAGAGTCAAGTGATGATTGGGAAACATTAGATAATGTAGAGACCTATTATCTTTCTTGGATGTTAAGAGGCAATTCTCCTACTTTTGTTACTGATTTCGACTCTTATGACGAAATGCCAAATAGTAAGGAAAAACAATGGATTAAAGCAGGATTGAACCATCATGTTGGTGTGGATTTAGCAGGGCACAATAGTAATGCCAGAACCCTATATGGCATGTATCATTCCAAGACGTATGCAGATAGGTGTATGTCTGTGGATACCTTTACTATGCCATTAGATTACAGAGAAGATTATTATGAATTATTAGAGATGATTCAAGAGCAACTTCTTTGTAAGATAGAGAAGAGGCATATTGCAATAGAATGTAATCCTTCTTCTAATTACAAAATAGGAGAAATGGAGCGGTATGATGAGCATCCAATTCTTCGTTTCTTTAATTTTGGTTTGGATACTCCTTATAAGCCCCATAACATATCAGTTTCGATTAATACTGATGATCAGGGGGTATTCTCTACCTCTCTTGAGCGTGAGTATTCCTTGATGGCTTTGGCTATGGAAAGGAACGAGTTGAAGGGACATAAAAATTCCCCAAGAGCTGTGATAGAGTGGTTAAATCGAGTTCGTGAGATGTCAATAGAACAAAGATTTGATTATGATAGAGATGATGAGGAAACTGAAGAGTTAAATGATAGTGATTATTAATTAAAAAAATGAATATATGAACAGATATTTTTTTGAATGTTTTGTAGAACAGATTTATCATTTCGAAGCATTAGATAATGAATTGTTGAAAAAACTTGAGCCAGGAAAGAATGTTGTATTTGCTACATTATCAGATGATAATAATGATGATAATAATGATGATAAGGATAAGGAAGATAAAAGTAGTACTTATAAGAATCAAGTTCTTGTGAAATTTGAAAATAAGAAAATAGGTGTTCTTAGTGTTGAAGATAGCAATAAAATGCTTCCTTTCTTATATGAAGGATGGACTGATTTATTTTCTGGTAAAATTTGTTCTGTCTATGATAAGGATGATGAGAATAAGAGAATCAAAATTGTTGTTTATATAAATAAAAGGTAAGCGTACCAAAAAAGGTTTTGGTGATTTGCTAAAGATGGTCTATCTGTGGTAAGCACTCAATTGCTTCTGTGGATATAAGTATAAAATTGAATACCTTTGCACTGCATAACATAAAAAAAGAATATGGCAAGCAGAGAAGATTTTAAAAGAATCCTAATACAGGTGTAAGTAAATATCCAATATGAGAACGATAGAATTAAGTGACATATGTACAGCTTATCTTGAAGGCTATATCTATGCCAAGATAACAGAGTCTCTTATTACTGGTCAGATTAAGAGTTCATATCTTGATGCTCTCAAGAATATTGCAGTTGAAAGTGTGAAAAACTACATCGAACACTCAGCTTTTTCTAATGAAGAGAAAGAGGAGATGAAGAACAACTATGAACATTGGGCTGACATAACGTTGGATGGAATTAAGCAGAGGTTGCGCGATAGTAAAAAGCTCAACGAATAAGTCAAGATTATAAGAAATGGAAAAGATAGATATTTCCACTACTGTCCAAAGAAATTTTCCCATAAGGTCAACTAACCATCATCGGAGTCATTCTGAGGACGTTTGGGTTTAACAAATCTTTCAAAGAGAACTTTACCGATGGCAGCCGATAATATATAAAGATTTTGATCAATATGATATACCTTCTTAGGAATGGCAAGCAGCAGATAATCGCATATGGCAATCCAAATCTGCGAGAATACAGCATTCTGGCTCATTCCGTAGAACGACTTGATATGCAGTCGTTGTTTGATCCATTTGAAGAAACATTCCGCTTCCTGGCTCTACAAGAATCAAACTCATTGTCTTAGAGCCATGAACGGCAGCTTCTGTCAGATAGATGAATGTCGGTATGGAACCTTTATTCCGCTCGAATAGAGTTTGGAAGAGAGTGCAACCAGCGTTGCATCAATGCTGCGGAGACTATCTTGGTCAGTGAACTGCGCAAAGCTCATCACCATAAACAGGTCTCTGCATTTGAACTCGATGGCATGTCTATTGCCATTCTATCTCTTTACGCACTTGTCGAATTCATATCTTGGTATGAGCGACATGATCTGAGCGAATACGGTCTTTCCTTGATTCATGATTTCAGTCTCTTGCAATACAATTTGCAAAAGTACAAAATCAAATCTCGAAAAAATCAAATTCGTATAACTCATTGAATATAATCAATTTAAATCATGCCCAATATTTTTTATTTGGACAGCAGTGTTATATTATGAGAAAGAATCATTTATATAAGAAAAGGTTTAAGCGTTTTCATGTTGCAAAAAAATATAAGAAACCTCATCGAGGTTTCTATTGTGCTAAACATAAATCAAGAAGACGAAAATGTAATAGACTAAACCTTGCTTGGCTGCAATTCGAACGCAATGTGACTCTTGTGTTGTCCCAAATCTTTCCAAAAGTAAATTTGGATATATTGCAAATTGACTTGAAAAGTCCAAAAGGTGATGTTGAAAAAGAAATTGCAAATTCTGTAATGAGAAAAATCCATAAGGGGTTTCAAAAAGCCCAAAACACATTGGTGGGGCTAATTGTATTTGTTCAGGCAAAGAGACGAAAATTGAAAGCCGATATTAGAAAGTCAAGAAATAAAGAAGTTAGAAACATTCTCAATCGTGAGCTACAAGCATACTCATATATGCTGGATGTATATAAGCATTTGGCAGATACGATATTCTGGCAGTTGATTGGTGGCAAACTTCATTTGGCACGCCGTTTCTTCCAAGATGTTCCTGGGGAAAAGGATTTGGTAGAAACCAATTATCTTTCGGTCATGGAGGTTGCCAAGGAAATCAATTCAAATCCCTTGAACTTTGTTTTATTGACGGATATAACCAATTATGTGCAGCTTGGTGATTTAGTGGGCATCGTTGATGGTAAACATGAAATTATTGAAGTTAAGGAAGGTAAGAGAAATCATGAACTTTTTGATGATATAAGTTTTATGTTAAACTCAGAGGCTGAACAGTCGCAAATAAAAAATGTAGTTGGAAAGTATAGTGATGATCCAAAATCAATAAAACAGATGCAGAGAATGCTGAAGCAAATAGGATCGGTTCGTGCCGAAATGGCAATTATGAATTTTGACAAAGGCAAAGACCCCGTTAGTGGAAGAAACATTACTATATCTACCCCTAAAGTTGATACAGTCTATTATAATGAGGATTTGCGAAAATTAGAAGAGCAGCTTAAAATGCGGAAGCAATGGGCTTACGATGTGATTGATGATTGTTTGCATATTGGGTTATATCGAGGGAAAATGAGGTCAATGGGGTTTTATATCTTCGGTTATTTATCACAAGATATAAAGCACAAATATCTGGTTGATGCAAGAGAGTGTTTTAAGGCATTGGGTACGCCTCTGTTCTTTTGGCCATTTTCTAAAGAGTTAATTTTGGATATCTTAATGGGGAGAACATTGATGTTGTTAATGCTTGATATGGATAAGTTTATGGAATTGGTTGGTGATACATGTCAGTTTGCTTCAAGAAAGGAAACGGCAAAGGCTACTGAAATGTTTAAGTCAAAAATGTTTTGTATATTTGATAATCAAGCCATCAAAAATGGTGATAGTGCTTTTCTTTGTCAAGGAACTATTGAAAAAATCTTTTTTAATCAAATCTCTCCATCCTATATGGCATATGCACTATTAAATGAGTATAAATCATAGAGTATCTTCTATGTGAAATAGTTTCAATGAAATTCGTATTGATAGGTAAGCACTTAAATTAACGTGAGTTCGACGAAATATAAGTGTCTGAAAATTTGGTGATTAGCGAAAATT
>OCRP01000067.1_pt1 | contig 126462 bp, 125 predicted proteins | sample 1538871 | NCBI WGS metagenome assembly OCRP01 (sample SAMN04571731, study PRJEB22368) | human gut metagenome | biome: human gut; material: stool | host: Homo sapiens | place: Luxembourg | collected 2012-09-20 | reverse complement strand
CCTTCGATTACGCCGGCAGCAGCCAGCTTGTTGATGCTGTCATAAGCCCAGTGGCCAGCAGGAACGTCAGAGAACGGGTTAGCAGCTTAAGCGGATGCGGTTACACCCAGAGCCATTGCCATTGCGAGTACTAAGGATTTTTTCATTGTAATTTCCTCCTCTTATCTTAAGAGATTTTTATTTATTACAAAATCCTTCGCAAGTCCCCGCCTGCAAGTCCGGTAAGAGTTGCCTTGTTTCCTCTACCATGCACGAGCTTCGCCTGTTTCAAGGATTTCATAATCAAGGGGTGAAATTATAGATTGGAGTATTTCATTTTTTGACTTACTCTAATCTAAATCATACTTATATTATAATTGCGGGTGACTGCCTAGTCAAGAGGTTTTTTCAGAAAATTTTTAACAGAATAATATTTATTCCTATTAAGAATAATAGTAAAAGCCGCAAACCCGCTCCCTGCATAAAAAAGCAGCAGTGCCATGCGTTCGGCACTGCTGCTTTCAGAGGGTTGATGTTGTGAAAGGATGTTTAAAAGAAAAGGGGTATTATGTATCAGTCAGTGGGATTGCTAACTGATGAGCTTATTATAAAACTAACTGACTGATTAGTCAATGGATAATCTGTGAACTTTGCATCGTTTTGATGAACTCTAAAAAAATCATTTTATCGCTGCCATCAGCGCGTAAAAAATTGGCGGTACGATAAGCGCCGGCAGCATATTCAGCGTTTTGCAGTCACGCAGCTGCAAAATTCCCAGTCCGCTGCTCATCAGAAAAATGCCGCCCAAAACGGAGATTTCGCCCATCAGCGCCGGCGTCATATAGGGCGCAATTACTCCGGCGAAAAGATAAATGCTTCCCTGCCACAGCAGCAGCACCAAAGCCGCCGCGGCAATGCCAATGCCATAGGCCGAGCCAAGAATAATCGACGAAACAAAATCAAGCGTAGCGTTGGTATACAAATAGGTATTGTTGCCGTTGAGCCTGCTTTCAATCGGTCCTAAAATAGAAAGCGTGCCGATGCAGAACAGCAAAATAGCGGTTGAAAGTCCTTCCGCCAGCTTGCTGCCACCCTTGGCGCTTGCCAAAAGCCTGTGAAAACGGCCGTCTATATCCAGCCAGGTACCGATAACTGTACCAATGGCGATGCTGGCGATGAATAATACCGGGTAGGTTGTTTTCGGCATATTGCTGACAAAGGCATTCGCTCCCAAGCCTACGGTTGCCAGACCAAGGCCGTCGAAAAGCGCTGTTTTATAGCGTTCGTTAACACCTCTGCTGAGAAAACTGCCGATTACAGAGCCGGTTAAAATTGCACTTACATTAACGATTGTTCCTAACATTTTCAATATCCCCTCAAGTTTACAAATACTTCCTGCGCAGGCTACAAAGATTTTACACTTCCCCCGCTCAGGCATCTTTACAGATACTCTTTTATTTTATACTATTATAGTACCAAATACAATTCCTACAAAGGAGGCTAATACGAATGAAAAAAACTCTTCTCACGTTATTTTTGGCGATGGCAGTAGCAGCAGGTGCGTCGGCTGCGCAGCATACCGAAATCGACAAGGGTGACCGCTTTGACTATAAATATCCTGTTTTCACGCAGGAAAATCCTTTGGCAGCACAGCGCATGAACCGCGATATCCAAAAAATGGTCAGCAAATCGCGTAAGGATTTGCGCCATCCGGATATGCGTGCTGTCGGCAGCAATTATGAGGTGATTTACGAAAATGACCAGTTTGTCTGCCTCACCTTCAACACCTGGTACTATTATGATAAGGCTGCTCATGGTATGTACTATACACACGGCATCGTTTATGACAAGGCTACCGGCAAGCGTGTTCCCTACACCCGCTTCATTGAAAAGCTGAACGCCGAGCAGCTGAAGCAGGATATTAAGGCTAAAAAGCTGCCTGTATACGGTGCAGATTTGAAAACTGTCAGCGAAGCGCCATTCATTGATAACATCGACAACTTCAAAGTAAGCAAGGATTATATCATCACCGAGGACGGTCATCTTTATCTGATGTACCAGCCCTACGAGCTTGACTGCTATGCCGCAGGCGTTACCTATGTCAAAGTAAAATAATAAACATAAAAAGCAAAGCACTGCTCCTCTTCTCCCGTAAGGAAATGTGAGCAGTGCTTTTTTACAGCATATTTACTTTTTGTCCAGCACGCAGATTTCAATTCCCGATGCAGCCATCATATCCTCCGCCAGCTTATCCGGATAAGGATTAGCATAAACAATGCGCTTAATGCCTGCGTTAATTAAAATCTTGGTGCAGACCACACAGGGCTGATGCGTACAATAAATCGTACCGCCGTTGACAGACACACCATGATAGGCAGCCTGAACAACAGCATTCTGCTCCGCATGAATACCGCGGCACAGCTCGTGCATCTGCCCCGAAGGCACATGCAGCTGCTCGCGCAGGCAGCCCGTAACCTCACAGTGAGGCAAATCCTTAGGCGTACCGTTATAGCCTGTCGCTACAATCTGTTTATTTTTGACGATTACCGCGCCAACACTGCGGCGCATACAGGTTGAACGGCTGCTGACTACTCTGGCAATCTCCATAAAGTAATCATCCCAGCCGGGTCTTGTTTTGCGTTCCATAATTTTTTATACCGTACCAAAAATTCTGTCGCCTGCATCGCCCAAGCCCGGCACAATGTAGCCATGCTCATTGAGATGATCATCAAGCACAACAGTGTAGATAGGCACATCAGGATGTGCTGCATTCAGCTTTTCTACACCCTCGGGAGCAGCAACGAGACACATGAAGCGCAGGTTTTTCATACCACGCTTTTTGAGCTGGTCAATAGCAGCAATAGCACTGCCACCGGTTGCCAGCATCGGGTCAACAACAATAGTATAAGCGTCCATATCCGCAGGCAGCTTGCAGTAATACTCCATCGGCAGCAGAGTTTCTTCGTTACGGCTCATGCCGATATGACCAACATTGGCTTCGGGAATAACACTGAGTACGCCCTCCATAAACCCCAGGCCTGCACGCAGGATAGGCACAACAGTGACACTGCCTTTTATACGGCAGCCGGTAGTTTCGCACAGCGGAGTGGTAACCTTTACTTCTTCTACAGGTAAATCTCTGGTAGTTTCAAAGGTCAGCAGCGCTGCAACCTCACTGATGATGTGGCGGAAGGTTACGCTCTTGGTATCCTTGTCACGCAGGATAGTCATTTTTGCTTGCAGCAAAGGATGGTTTACTACATTAATTTGCATTGGATATATCGCTCCTTTTCTTATTAAGACGAAGCGGATAAAGCTTTATCGGTCGTCTTAATTATAAATTAGTATATAACGGATACTTAGCGCACAGTGCAGCAACGCGTTTGGCAGCCTCTGCATGCTTATCAGTATCTTCAGGGTTATTGAGCACCAGGCCCATAATAGCCGCAACCTCTTTGAAGTCCTCTTCTTTGAAGCCGCGGGTAGTAGCAGCCGGAGTACCCAAGCGGATACCGCTGGTTACAAACGGGCTGGCAGGATCAAACGGAATAGTATTTTTATTACAGGTAATGCCAATATTATCCAGCAGCTTTTCTGCTTCCTTACCGGTCAGGTTTTTGTTGCGTACATCAACCAAAATCAGATGGTTGTCGGTACCGCCGGAAACCAGACGGAAGCCTTCAGCCTTCAGGCCTTCGGCAAAAGCCTTGGCATTCTTGACAATGTTTTCTGCGTACTCTCTGAATTCAGGCTTCAGAGCTTCGCCAAAAGCAACAGCCTTAGCAGCAATAACGTGCATCAGCGGGCCACCCTGAATGCCGGGGAAAATAGCCTTGTTGATTTTCTTGGCATATTCCTCGTTATTGGTCAGAATCAGACCGCCGCGAGGACCACGCAGAGTTTTGTGGGTAGTAGTGGTTACGATATCAGCATACGGAATCGGAGACGGATGCAGACCTGCTGCAACCAAGCCGGCGATGTGTGCCATATCAACCAGCAGCAAAGCACCGTTAGCATGAGCAATATCAGCAATGCGTTTGAAATCGATAATACGCGGATAAGCGCTGGCACCGGCAACAATCAGCTTAGGATGATGCTCTTTAACAAGTTTTTCCATAGCTTCGTAATCAAGCAGCTCAGTTTCCGGGTTAACGCCATAATGCACAACATTGAAATAAGTACCGGAAATATTTACCGGGGATCCATGGCTCAGATGACCGCCTTGGGACAGGTCCATACCCATAATGGTATCGCCGGGTTTCAGGAAAGCAAAGTACACGGTCAGATTGGTGCTGGCACCGCAGTGAGCCTGTACGTTAGCATATTCAGCATGGAATAATTTTTTGGCACGTTCAATAGCCAAAGTTTCAACCTTATCAACATATTCACAGCCGCCATAATAACGGTGACCGGGATAGCCTTCAGCATACTTATTGGTCAGTACGCTACCCATAGCCTCCATTACTGCGGGAGTAACGATGTTTTCGGATGCAATCAGTTCGATTTTGTCACGTTGGCGGTTAAGCTCCGCATCAATGTAACCTTTCAGCTCAGGATCAACTACGCTAAGTTTTTCCAGATTCATTTTAAGTCCCTCCTAAAAATAAAACATTAAATATCAACCAGTTTTATCCACAGGCTGTGGATAAGCGCTCAGAAATTCTGCTCTACTAAAAGACGCAGATGGTGCCTTATACCATAGGAAAAATACAAATCGTTCATAAGAGTTCAACTGCTAACAACGCAGACGGTGCCTTATGGACGATTTTCCAGGTATTGGGCACGGGGTCCCCCAACCAACGGCGGACGGGTTTTAGCGGCAGTCAGCACTGCTTCGCCAATTTTTTTATATTGCAGGCGTACAGGTACAGCAACTCGTTTGAGATGCATGCCGATGAGCGTCTGGCCAATATCAATGCCAAGATGGGCAGAAATTTTTTCTACCACTACAGATTCAGCAAAATTTTCGTAAGCAGCAGTTGCCATAGCGCCGCCGGCATGAGCCACCGGACGCACGGTAACCTCCTCAAGATTGTAGCGTTCAGCTGTAGCTGCCTCCACTACTAAGGAACGGTTGAGATGCTCGCAGCATTGTACGGCAAGATAAAGCTCGTGTGCATCGCACACTGCCTTCAGCGCCTTGAACATAGCAACAGCTGTTTCACTGCTGCCGCCGGTGCCGATTTTGTTGCCGAGCACTTCGCTGGTACTGCAACCAAGCACGAAAATCTGTCCCTTTTTAGGCTTTGCTATGCTAATGAGCTCTTCAGCAGCTGCTGCCAGCTCCTTAGCTATTTGCATATTTGTTTCCATCGTTGCTTTACTTCTTTTCTGTTTATTTTCAGAAACACAAGAATCGTTTAGGCTGCAACGCAAAGACGATTATTTTGCTTCCAAATCCATGATTTTATTTACACGGCGTTCATGACGACCACCGGCAAATTCGGTTTCCAGCCAAGTATCGGTAATCATTTCTGCCAGACCTACGCCCAAAACACGCTCGCCCATGCAGAGCACGTTGGCATTGTTATGCTCACGGCACATTTTAGCGGAGAAAACATCACCGCACAGAGCAGCGCGAATGCCCTTGCATTTATTGGCAGCGATAGAAATACCGATACCGGTACCGCAAATCAGAATGCCCTTTTGCGCACCGCTGGCACCGCTGGTAATATCCTCGCACAGCTTAGCAGCATAGTCGGGATAATCTACTGAATCTTCGCTGTAGGTACCATGGTCAACAACCTCGACACCTTTATCCTCTAAATATTTTTTGATATGCTCCTTCAGATGGAAGCCGCCATGATCACAAGCCATTGCAATTTTCATAAATAATCTTCTCCTCTCCTGCTTTTTAATGCCGGGATTATCTTTAACCTTTATTGTAACATAAATGATGGTAAATTTACATTATTTTTTAAATGCAGGCTGCCGTTTTCCAGCGTTATGATCTGATAGCCCGCAGCCTTACGCAGGCGGTTCATAATTGCCAGTCCCAAGCCGTCCTCCTCTACGCCTTCGGCGAGGATGACGTCCGGACATGTTCGGTCAAAGTCACGTAGCAGGTAGAATAAATCTGCTGCCAGCTGCTCGCGGCTGTCGCCCCAGCAGGAAAGCTGCAGCTGCTGCTTTTCGACAAGCTCTGCCAGCTCGCTTTCCAGCTCACGTCCGCAAAGCACGCCGACGGTTTTGCCTTCAGCCAGAGCCTTGGCAATAACCTGCGGCAGACGCTCGCAAGCTGCGCCCTCAAACAAATATACCGGAGCCTTCGGCGCGTAATGACGATACTTCATGCCCGGAGCCTTCGGCTTAAAGTTTTTATCTCCCTGCAGCGCCGGGTCTATTTCTACCGCACCCATAACCTCCGTCAGCATTTCATAGGTAATGCCGCCCGGTCGCAGGATAGTGGGAACAGCGCTCGTTGTATCCACCACGGTGGATTCCAGACCAATGCCGCAGTTGCCGCCATCAAGCATACCGGCAATTTTACCCTGCATATCCTCCAGCACGTCCTGAGCATTCGTCGGACTCGGACGGCCGGAAATATTGGCCGACGGCGCCGCAATCGGACAGCCGCAGGCGCGGATAAAATCCTGCGCAAATTTATTAGATGGGAAGCGTACAGCGACAGTTTCCAGACCTGCGCTTACAGCATCAGGCACAATCGAGGATTTGTTGACAATCAGCGTCAGCGGTCCCGGCCAAAAATGCTCTATGAGCTTTTTGGCATTAGCATTCAGGCCGGTAGTCAGCTGCTCAATTGCTTCCTTTTTAGCAATGTGCAGAATCAGCGGATTATCGTTAGGTCTGCCCTTAGCAGCAAAAATCTTGGCTACAGCCTCAGGATTCAATCCATCCGCACCCAAACCGTAAACTGTTTCTGTCGGAAACGACACAACCTCACCCGCACGGATCAGTGCCGCTGCCTCCTGCATAATCTCTTGATTATCAGAGTTCTTTTGTAATTTCCAGTAGGATGTTTTCATATTTATCCTCACCCTCTTTTTCTTTTAACGCAAAAACCATGCGCGGTATGCCTGCATAGTCCGGGCGCACGGCAACTTTGGCAAAGCCATGCTCCAGGCACAGCTTCTGCACAGCCTCGCTTTGGTCGATGCCTATTTCAAACGCCAGCAGTCCGTCCTCCGCCAAATGCTCCGCCGCTTCGGCACAGATGCGGCGATAAAAATCAAGTCCGTCCGCACCGCCGTCAAGCGCAGTATGCGGCTCCTGCTGTACATCCTGCGCCAGCGTCGCAATATCGGCAGCAGGAATATACGGCGGATTCGAAACGATGATATCAAACTTTTTCTCCACAGGCACATTACTGAATAAATCGCTTTGACGGAAGGCCACACGCTTATCCACGCCGATAGCGGCAGCGTTTTCTTTCGCTACTGCCAAGGCCTCATTGCTGATATCCACGCCCACGCCAACGGCAGCAGGCAGATAATCAAGCAGCGAAACGATAATAGCACCGCTGCCTGTACCGATATCCAATGCCTTGACGGCACCGTCGGCGCGCAGCATCGGCGCAGCCTTCACCAGGCTTTCCACCAACAGCTCCGTTTCCGGGCGCGGCACCAGGGTAGCAGGCGTAACCTTAAAGTTATTGCGCATAAAAGCGCGCTCGCCGATAATATAGGCCAGCGGCTCATGCTTAGCGCGGCGCTCTACATATGAGCGCATCTTGTCGCGCTCCTCCTCACTGAGAGGCTTGTCAAACTCGGTATACAGCTTGATGCGTTCACATTTCAAGACAGCACAAAGCAGCACTTCGGCATCAAGGCGCGGATTTTCCACGCCTTTTGCTTCAAAGTGCTGCTTAGTCCAGTTTAAGATTTCCATAATTGTCCAAACCGGCTTAACCATTTTATTTCACCTGCCGTAATTGTTCGCTTTGCTTAGCAGTAATCAGCGCACTCAGCAGCTCGTCCAGATCACCGTTGACAATGCTGTCCAGCTTATGCAGTGTCAGACCGATGCGGTGGTCGGTAACACGTCCCTGCGGATAGTTGTAGGTGCGGATACGCTCGCTGCGGTCGCCTGTGCCTACCTGGCTCTTGCGGTCCTCGGCAGTAGCGGCACGCTGTTCCTCCTGCGCCTGCTCCAAAATACGCGCACGCAATACGCGCATACATTTTTCACGGTTCTTCAGCTGAGATTTTTCATCCTGGCACTGTGCCACAATGCCTGTCGGAATATGGGTAATACGAACTGCAGATTCGGTTTTGTTTACGTACTGGCCACCGGCACCACCTGCACGGTAGGTATCGACACGCAGGTCTGCAGGGTTAATCTCTACATCAACCTCTTCAGCCTCCGGCAGTACAGCCACTGTAACGGTAGAGGTGTGTACGCGTCCCTGAGATTCGGTTTCCGGCACACGCTGTACACGATGTACGCCGCTTTCGAATTTCATGCGGCTGTAAACGCTGTCGCCGCTGATTTGGAAAACGACCTCCTTAAAGCCGCCCAGCTCAGTCGGGTTGGAATCCATAACCTCAACGCGCCAGCCACGGGTTTCTGCATAACGCAGATACATACGGAAGAGAACACCGGCAAAAAGTGCAGCCTCATCACCGCCGGCACCGCCGCGGATTTCCACGATAACGTTTTTATCATCGTTCGGGTCGGAAGGCAGCAAAAGAATCGTGAGCTTTTCCTCATATTCTTCAATCTGCGGTTTGAGCTCCTTCAGTTCCTCTTTAGCCATTTCAACCAGCTCTTCGTCATCGCCTGCTGCCAGCAGCTCCTCTGCCTCATCACGAGCCTTAATCATATCGCGGTATTCACGATAAGCGGTAACAATCGGCTCCAGCTTGGCATGCGCTTTGGTAGCCTTCAGCCAGTTGGTCTGGTCGGCAATAACCTCGGGGTCGCTGATTTTTGCCTCTAAGTCTAAATATCTGTCTTCTAGTGCCTGCAATTTGTCGAGCATTAGAAATTCTCCTCTCAAGTGTTATGTTAGTCTTATAAATTTATTCAAAGTGATTCGTTAAGAAAACATTCTCTCCTACAAGCGAAGTGTTCAATATAACGTTATTTTAAAGGCAGAATAGTGCAGTCCCCTCTCAGTCGCCCTACGGGCGCCAGCTCTCCCCAAGGAGAGCCTCATAGATCAGCCTGCAAATCTATAAAATCACTTTTACTCTATAATTTCTTCAGGCGGCAGCACTGCCTTCAGCGAAGCAATCGCCACCTCAATCTGGCTGTCATCAGGCTGACGCGTAGTCAGCTTCTGCAGCAAAAGTCCCGGCATAATTGCCATATGCACCAGCTTATTATCGTTATGCGCACCGGCAAAACGAATAATCTCATAGCTGACGCCCGCAATTACCGGCATCAGCACTACACGGGAAGCAATGCGTTCCAGCAGGCTGGGCCAGCCCAGGAAGGTAAAAATAAACATGCTTATCAGCATGACAATCATCAGAAAGTTGGTACCGCAGCGCGGGTGCAGTGTGCTGAACGGACGCACATTCTCTACACGCAGGGGCAAGCCTGCCTCATAGGTATAAATAGTTTTATGCTCCGCACCGTGATACTGAAAGACGCGCTGAATATCCTCCATCGAGGAAATGGCCGCAATATAGGCCAGAAAAATAGCCATACGCAGCACGCCCTCAGCCAGATTGAGCATCATCGGATCCTCCGTCAGCTCGTGCAGAAAACGCATAGACCAGGTCGGGATAACGATAAACAGACCGACAGCCAGCAATACGGAGGTAGCAATGGTCATTGCCATTTCCTTGCCCGTCAGCTGCTCGTCCTCTTCACCGGAAACCTGTGCCGAATAGGCCAAGGCCTTAATACCGTCATATAATGATTCAAATAAAGCAATAACGCCGCGAAGCAGCGGTTTTTTCAAAATAGGATATTTATCACGGATACTGTTGACAGGATTTACATCCACGGCAATTTCTCCGTCAGGTTGGCGCACGGCAACGGCCACCTTATGCGGTCCGCGCATCATAACGCCCTCAATTACGGCTTGTCCGCCTACAGATAATTTTTTCGTGCTCATAGATATACTCCATAAAACTAAATAAAGCAGAACCCGCATGTGCAAGCCCTGCCTTATTGTATAGATTATTGTTCTTTGTTGTAACGTTTGTTGAACTTCTCGATACGACCACGAGCAGCTACGTTACGTTGTTGACCAGTGAAGAATGGATGGCATTTAGAGCAAACATCCACGCGTAATTCTTTTTTAGTGCTACCAGTTACGAAGCTTGCACCACATGCGCAGGTAGCAGTAACTTCACCGTAATTCGGATGAATCTTTTCTTTCATTCTTTACACCTCTCTTTGCTTAAGAACATTATATTCATAATTTAGAAGCTGCCTTGCTTGGCAAAGCGGCTTGCATTAACACTAGACTAGTGTAACATATCCTACAAGTAAACGCAAGCTATTTTTTACTAAAATCGGCAACACCCTGCAGATAATTAATAAACTGCTGCGCCGTACGTCCGGAAATGCCACCGTGATGCAGCTCCCACTTCCGCGCTTCGGCACAAAGGAAGTCGTCAGCAAGCTCCAGTCCCTGCTTTTTCGCCAGCTCGCAGACAATTTTGTAGTATTCCTTCTGCGTAGGCTGTCCATAATAAATCGTGCAGCCGAAGCGGTTAACCAGAGAAAGCTGTTCCTGCATCGTATCCGACTTATAGATTCCGTCCTCCTGCGTTACATCGTTGCGGTCCTTCCACGTTTCATTAATCAGATGTCTGCGGTTAGAGGTAGCGTAAATCAAAATATTATCCGGACGCACCTCCAGACCGCCTTCGATGATAGCCTTCAGATATTTGTATTCGATTTCAAATTCCTCGAATGACAAATCATCCATATAGATAATAAAGCGGTAGTTGCGGTTTTTAATTTGGGCAATCACCTGCGATAAATCGCGGAACTGATGCTTGTAGATTTCAATCATCCGCAGGCCCTGATCATAATATTTGTTGATAAGCGCCTTAATGCTGCTGGATTTGCCTGTACCGCTGTCGCCAAAAAGTAGCACGTTATTTGCCGGGCGGCCTGCTACAAAAGCCTCCGTATTTTCCAGTAAGCGCTGCTTCTGGTCCTCATAACCGATAAGGTCAGCAAAAGTAATCTGCTCCGTATTGGATATCGGCACCAGCTCCGGCTCGCCCTGCTGCGCCTGCGCTATGCGAAAGGCCTTGTTCAGACCAAGCTTGCCCACGCCGTAATCATGATAGAATTTGGTAACGCAGGCGAAAAACTCATCAGCATCAGCAGCCTTTTCCAAAGCAGCGCTGAGCGCCTGCACCTTGTCGCTGATATTTTTGTTGTAACGACGCTCCTGCTTCACCACAGCCTGATAATTGCTGATTAACGAAAAGCAGTCAATCTCCAGCGCACGCTCCAGCTCGCTGAAATCATAAGCAAACAGCTGCTGAAAGATTTTGAAGTCATGCTTGGCAAACTGATTCACACTGCCATCGCAGGCACCAACCTTTTCGCAGGTAATGGCAAAGGGATTTTCACAGCTGACGAGCAAAAAGGCCAGATAATTATGCCAAAGATTTTTGTCAAAGCCATAAACAGTGCCAATATCAAGCAGCTTATGTACCTGCTCATAAATTTCCGCTGTCAGCTCCTCGCGGTTATAATCACCTGCTGAAAATTCAGCGCAGATTTCTGCCAACGGCTCCAGCAAATTGTCCGCCGGCAAATTGCGGTAAACAACTAATTGTGATACAAGCTTATGCATATCTTTCCCCTCAAATATTTCTACTTTATAAATTCAAATTTCTCTGTATCGAACATGCCCATATCTGTAATACGCAGCTTGGGAATAACAGGCAGCGCCATAAAGCTCAGGCTGATAAACGGATCGATGCCGTCTAAAACTCCCTGCGCATGTGCTTTGGCCGCAATCTCATCAAGACTGCCGATAAGCTCTTCGGCAGGTGCGCTGCTCATCAGGCCGCATATATTCAGCGGCAGTGTATCGATAACCTCGGTGCCCCTGACTAAGGTATAACCGCCCTGTACGCGAACCAGCTCCTTAGCTGCAGCATTCATTGCTTCCGGACTTGTGCCGATAACAATCAGGTTGTGTGAATCGTGTGCCACCGTTGTCGCTACCGCGCCGTCCTTCAGCCCGTAGCCACGCAAGAGGCCTAAGCCTACATTACCGGTGCCGTGGTGTCTTTCCAGTACGGCAATCAGATATACATTGCCTTTTTCCAAAGCAGTAGCAATATCCTTGCCCATAATCGTGCTCTTTTCGGTAAAAATTTCACCGGGAAGCATAGTGATAACAGGATACTCCCTGTCGTCTGCAAAATGCGATAAAGAGAAGGTTTCCACGTCAAAGGCTGCAGGCTTCACGCTGCCCTGCAGGCTGGCGTTAGGCGTAACAGACGTAATCTTTTCGCAGGCCTTGAGCGCGTCCACGCCCTTATGGAAAACAGCCTGCGGTTTCAGGCTTTGCAGATTGTCAAACACTACCAGATCCGCCTGCCAGCCGGGAGCAACGGCACCCACGCGGCGCAGGCCGTAAATACGTGCTGCGTTGATGGTTGCCAGACGCAGAGCACGCACAGGCTCCATGCCTAATTCTATCGCCATTTGTACGCAGTGACGAATAGTTCCTTCGTGGCGGATATCGGCAAGATGCTTGTCATCGGTGCAGAAGGCCAGATTGCTGACATCAATTCCTTCTTCAATAACGCCGCGCAAAATTGCCGTCAGATTACGCGAAGCACTGCCCTCGCGCACCAGCACAGCCAGACCGTTACGCAGCTTTTCCTTCGCCTCATCCCAGCTGATGCTTTCATGGTCGGTATCAATACCGCTGGCGACATAGGCAGCCAGCTCCTTGCCACGCACACAGGGTGCGTGGCCATCGATTACGCGTCCCAGGCTCAAGAACAGGTCAAGTTTCTTCTGTACCTCGGAGGAATTATAAATAACTCCGGGCACGTTCATCATCTCGCCCATTCCGAGTACACCAGGCTCATTGACAAGCTTAATCATATCGCGCGCATCCATCACGCAGCCGCTGTGCTCAAAGCGTGTGGCAGGCACGCAGCTCGGCAGGTTCACATAATAGTTCAGCGGCATCTGGCCGCCGGCCTCCAGCATATAGTGAATACCTGCTGCACCCGCTACGTTGGCAATTTCGTGCGGGTCGGTAATCAGCGTGGTTACGCCCCAGCGCAGCTCCTCGGCGCAGTAATGCTCCGGCACAGCCATCGAGCTTTCCACATGGCAATGTGCATTAATCAGACCTGGCGCAACATATGCTCCCTGCAGGTCGATGATTTTTTCTGCCTGGTCATAGCTGCCGACACCGGCGATAACGCCATCGGCAATAGCAACATCAGCTTCATAAATTGTTTCGGTCAGCACGTCAACAACCCTGCCGTTCTTTAAAAGAATATCAGCAGGGCTGTTACCGAGTGCGACCGCTCTTACACGGTCCATCATATTTTTTACCTCAATCCTTTTACACGTAAATATATTTCAGGATAAAGATTACTGCCAGCACATACACAATCCAACTGGTTTTTTTGTTTTTGTATTCACCGCTGAGCAGGTTGATTGCCACATAGGAGATAACGCCCATGGAAATGCCTTCGGAGATAGAATACATAAATGGCATTGCTACTGCTGCAACAAAAGCAGGAATAGCCTCAGTCATATCATCAAAGTCTACATTCAACAGACTGCTTACCATCAAAAAGCCTACAATTACCAGTGCCGGAGCAGTAGCAAAGGCAGGAATTGCCAGGAAGATGGGTGCAAAGAACAAGCTGAGGAAGAACAGAATTGCTGCAGTAACAGCAGTCAGACCGGTACGGCCGCCGACAGCAACGCCGGCGCTGCTTTCTACGAAGGTAGTAACGGTAGAGGTACCCAGCAGCGCACCACCGGTAGTAGCGATGGAGTCGGCCAGCAGAGCGCCTTCGATTTTCGGCAGCTTGCCGTCCTTGTCCAGCATTTTAGCCTTGGAAGCAACACCGATCAGAGTGCCAAGGGTATCAAACAAATCTACAAACATGAAGGAAAGCATGATTGTAATGAAGTTAAAGGTGAAGATAGCACTGAAGTCCAACTGCATGAATGTCGGTGCCAGGCTGGGAACAGAAATGCCGTTAGCAAAGCTAGGCATAACGGAGAACATACCGAGCTTCGGATTCGGTACATAAATACCAGTCAGCTCACAAATCATGCCTAAGCCCCAGGTAACCAGAATACCTACGAGGATACCGCCGGGAACCTTTTTCGTCATCATTACCGCAGTCAGCAGAATACCGATAAGTGCCAGCAAAGCACCGATACCGGTGGACCAGAAGGAGCCATCAGCCAAAGCAGCCTTAAAAGGATACAGGCCAACGAGAGTCGGTCCCGCAACAACGAGCTTGGAATTCTGCAGGCCGATAAAGGTAATGAACAGACCGATACCGCTGGTAACACCAAACTTCAGCGCAGGCGGAATAGAGTTGAACAACGCTTCGCGCACCTTAGTCAACGACAGGACGATGAACAGAATACCTTCAACAAAAACAGCAGCCAGCGCAACCTGCCAGCTGTAACCCATCTGTCCTACAACAGTATAAGCAAAGAAAGCGTTCAGGCCCATACCGGGAGCCAGGGCAAAGGGATAGTTAGAGAACAGCGCCATCAGCAGAGTACCAAGGCAGGCACCCAAAGCAGTAGCGGTAAATACAGCGCCCGCATCCATCCCGGCAGCACTTAAAATACCGGGGTTAACAGCTAAAATATAAGCCATCGTCATAAAGGTGGTGATACCGGCAAGAATTTCCGTGCGGACATCCGTCTGATGTTCCTTCAGGCGAAATGTTTTTTCCAAAAAGTCTGTCATTCGTTATAGCCTCCTATGCTATCTATTTGCCCAAGCTGCAGGACTCAGGCGTGATAATCATGATTAAGGCTGCCTGCACAGCCGCCAAGCCATTAATATGTTAAAATCTCCGGACCGTTTTCTGTAATCAGAATCTGATGCTCCCATTGAGCGGAAAGACTGCCGTCACAGGTATAAACAGTCCAGTTGTTGGCTTCGTCAACAAAGATATCTCTGTGTCCCATGTTAATCATCGGCTCAATAGTAAAAATCATTCCCGGTACAAGCACCATACCGGTTTTGCGCTTGCCTACATGGCAAACGAACGGATCCTCATGGAATTCTACACCAACGCCGTGGCCGCCGAATTCTTCGACAACGGAATAGCCGTGCTTATGTGCCAGCTTGGAAACAGCAGCTCCGATATCTCCCAGAAAACCCCAAGGCTGAGCTGCTTCAATACCGCGCAGCAGACATTGCTTGGTGATTGCAACCAAATCTGCAGCCGGCTTAGCAACCTTGCCAATCATAAACATACGGGATGCATCAGCATAATAACCATTGTAAATAGTAGAAACGTCTACGTTCACAATGTCACCGCTGCGCAGCACGTCATGCTCGCTGGGAATGCCATGGCAAACCTGGTCATTGATAGAGGTACACACGCTCTTCGGGAAGCCCTCATAACCCAACGGTGCAGGGATAGCGTTATGCGCTACTGTATATTCGTAAACGATTCTGTCGATATCAGCAGTAGTCATACCGGCCTTAATATACTTGGCAACCTCGTCCAATACGCCTGTATTGATTTTGCAGGCTGCACGGATACCGGCAATCTGCTCCGGGGTTTTAATCATATCGCGGTCAGGAACCTCGCAGCCCTGAGCCTGCAGCAACGCAATTTTGGCATCATTCATTTTGTGGCAGTCTGCATATGCTTTACCGCTGCCACACCAACATAATTCTTGGTCCAACGAAAACACTCCTTATCTAAATAATTGTTACAACTTGTACATTACAACCTTATAGCTTCTATTTTACCACATATTTAAGGGAAAAATCACATTTTTGGCTTAAAATTCTCTTACAACGTTCGGTTTTTTGTGTTAAAATTATTTTATATGACTCAATATTAAGAAAGGAAATTTTTATGGAAGCATATGCAATGTATTTTATCGATTTAATTCTGCACCTGGACAAGCATCTGCCGGAAATTATGATGGCCTACGGTCATCTGATTTACGCCATCCTGTTCATGGTAGTGTTCTGCGAAACCGGTCTGGTAGTCACCCCGTTTTTACCTGGCGATTCGCTGCTTTTCGCCTGTGGCGCCCTTGCCGCTGCCGCACCCGAAGGCATGGATATAAAAATTATCGTGCCCATCTTTTTACTTTCGGCTGTGCTAGGCGACGCCTGCAATTATATGATAGGCGAGCATCTCGGTATACACATGATTAAGAAGAATATCATTAAGAAAGAGCATGTCGACAAGGCCAGCGCATTTTATGACAAGCATGGTCATAAGGCAATTTTTCTGGCCCGCTTTGTGCCGATTGTGCGCACCTTTGCCCCCTTCGTTGCCGGCATCGGCAAAATGCACTACCTGACCTTTGCTCATTACAATGTCATCGGTGGCGTAGTGTGGGTATTTCTCTTTGTCGGCGGCGGTTACTTCTTCGGTAACATCCCTGCCATCAAGCATAATTTTACGCTGGTAACTTTGGGCATCATTGTCTTCTCCCTGCTGCCTGTGTTATATGAATTCGTAGGCAAGAAAATTTTAGGCAAGAAATAAGAAGGTCTTGGAATTTTGGTAACAGGCTCTCCCCAAGGAGAGCCTTTACACAGTTAAACTCCAAAGTACATATATAAATTTTAAAAATTGAGGGTGATTTAAAATGACTTATCGTTTTAACAGTGATTACACCGAAGGCTGCCATCCTGCAGTCCTTGAAAAACTCGTGCAAACCAACATGGAACAGACCGATGGCTACGGCCTTGATCCATACTGCGACGAAGCACGCAAATTGATTAGAGAAGCCTTCACCTGCCCGAACGCTGACGTACATTTTCTCGTTGGCGGCACCCAAACCAACCTGACGGTTATCTGCGCTGCCTTGCGTCCGCATCAGGCTGTTTACGGCGCTGTTCCCAGCCATATTAATACGCATGAGGCCGGTGCGATTGAGCATGTAGGCCACCGCGTACTGCCGCTTCCGAGCGAGGACGGCAAGCTAACCGCAGAGCAAATCCGCCACGAATGGAAAATGTACGATACTGATCCAAGCCGTGAGCATTGGGCACAGCCGAAAATGGTTTATATCTCCCAACCGACTGAAATCGGCAGCATGTACAGCAAAAAAGAGCTGCAGGATTTATACCAGGCCTGCAAGGACTGCGGTCTTTACCTCTTTGTTGATGGCGCACGCTTAGGCTATGTTCTCGGTGCTCCCGACAACGATATGACTGCAGCAGATTTAGCAGCAAACTGCGATGTTTTCTATATTGGCGGCACCAAATGCGGCCTGCTCTTCGGCGAAGCAGTTGTTATTTTGAACGATGCACTTAAGCCTGACTTCCGCACTATCGCTAAACAATGCGGTTCTATCATGGCCAAAGGACGTCTGCTTGGCGTACAGTTTGGCGCAATTATGAAAGATGACCTTTACAGCAAAATCTGCGGTAAGGGCACACTGCAGGCGCTGAAAATCCGTGATGCACTGTTAGCCAAAGGCTTCAAGTTCGTTACTGAATCCCCTACAAACCAGCAATTCGTGATTATGACTCCGGTACAATTTGAAAAGCTGAGCGAGGAATTTGCTCTCAGCCATATTGCTTACCTGGAGAACGGCAATTACAGCGTGCGCATCTGCACCAGCTGGGCAACCAAGGACGAAGAGGTTGACAGACTCATTGCCATGATCAACGAGCTGTAAGCTTGACAGAAAACGTAAATTTGCTATAATAAAGACAAAGAGAGACTCTGACAGTGGTGTGTCAGCCCTCTCTGTTGATTGTTGTTATTTGACAAAAGGCTGACATTGACCTCTAATGTCGGTCTTTTGTTATTTTGTAAGCAAAATTACTTACGTTTAGACATAATGGTCGCAACAAGCAAACCAAATGTTAACATTATCTGTAACGCTTCGGCTACTGTCATGCTCCCACCTCCTTACGGAGGAACCGACCTGTCAGAATCTCTAGTGTTATTATAACAGTTATCTTATTTATTGACAATATGTTCGTGAAAATAAAAAGGCGGTCGTTTAACCGTCTTTTTATTTTGCACTATTTACTTCAGTTTTTCTACAACGCTCTGCAGCTTTTCCTGCCAGTCGGCGCAATAATCCGCACCGCCCTGCGCGCAGTCGCTCTTGCCGCCGCCACGGCCGCCAAAGGCTTCGTTGAGCAGCTTAATAACACTACGGCAATCGCCTGCAGTATCAGCCCCTAAAGCAACTGCGTAGCTGATGCGCTCAGGCTGCACTGCTACCAAAAGGCTCAGCGTGTTTTTCAAGGCAGTAACCTTCGGCAGAAAGGCTTTGATATCCTTGGCATCGTGACCTTCCATAGGCAAAGCCAAAACCTTTACTCCATCAGCATTCACCGGTGCAGCAGCATACGTTTCCTGCAGCTTTTCTTCTTCAATCTTCAGCAGCTTGCTCTTAGCAATGTCAAGCTGTGCAAGCAAATCAGCTTTCTGCTTACTTACGGCAGCAGGCACCTGCTCAGGCTTTACGGAAAGACTTGCAGCGACGCTAAGTAATGTGCTGTTCTTGGCGTCCGCATCAAGCAGTGCTCTGCGACCGCAGACAAACTCTACGCGGCAGCCGCCCTTATGCTTTTCATGGCGGATAACCTTAACGCTGCCCAACATTCCTGTAAACGGAGGGTGCGTACCGCAGCAGGTGCAAATATCAGCGTCCTCAACCGAAACGATACGCAAAGTGCCGGTCAGCTTGCTGTTGAACTTACGCATTTTATCCTTCAGCTTAACAGCCTCTGTGCTGTCCATATAGCTGATATGTACCGGGCGATTCTCCCAGATAATCTCATTCGTATATAATTCTGCCTGCAGCAGCTCCTCGTCCGTCAGCTCCTTATCAAGGTCAATGAAAACATCGTCCTCATTCATATGGAAGCCGATATTGTTGGCCTTAAACAGCTTCCAGCAGGCGTAGGACAAAAGATGCTCGCCCAAATGCTGCTGCATTCTGTCCAGGCGCACAGGCCAGTCCAGCACAGCCTCCACCTCAGCGCCTACCTCCAACGGCTTGTCGCACTCATGGTAAATGTGACCATCCTTTTCACTTACATGGCTTACGACAGCATCAGCCAGCTTGCCTCTGTCGCTCAGCTGACCGCCGCCCTCCGGAAAGAAAACCGTCTGGTCCAGCTCAACCAGATATTTGCCATCCTTAGGCGTGCAGGCCGTAACCTTCGCCACGCACTGTTTGAGCAAAGAATTATTTTCAAAAAGCTTAATTGTCATTTTTTATTCCCCCTCATGAAATCTATCTGTCTCTAATAACCATTATTGTATCACTAATTTGCTAAAGTGTGTTATAATCAGTTATACAAGTCCAAAAAAATTCTATTAAAGCGAATAAGGAGCAATAAATGTTTCAAAATTTACTTTTTGATTTAGACGGTACCCTGACAAATTCCGCCGAGGGTATCACAAAATGCGTACAATACGCATTGCGCGCTCAAAATATTGAGGAGCCTGATTTGAAAAAGCTGGAGGTTTTCATCGGCCCACCCCTGCGCGACAGCTTTATCAAATACTACGGCATGACTAGAGAAGAGGCTGAGGCCGGTGTAGAAAAATATCGTGAACGCTATACCGATATCGGCATCTGGGAAAACAAGGTTTATCCTGGTATCATGGAGCTATTGGCTGACCTGCAGAAAGATGGCCGCCGCCTCGGCATGGCTACCGCCAAGCCGGAGGTTTTTGCGCTGCGAATTGCCGAACGCTTTGGCTTCAACCCCTATCTGGAAGATATCACCGGCTGCAGCCTGGACGGTAAAACAGACAAGAAAGCTTTAGTAGTTGCAGCCGCTCTGGAAAAATGGCAGCTTACTACACCCGAAGCTAAAAATACTGTAGCACTTATCGGTGACCGCCGCGAAGACGTTCTCGCCGCTCACGCCAACGGCATCGCCTGCATCGGCGCAGGCTTCGGCTTCGGCAGCTACGAGGAACTGTCGGAAGCAGGTGCCGATTACTATGTTGCCGATGTTCCGGCATTAGCACGCTTTCTGCTGAGCAAAGCGTAAGAACGAATTTAACACTTACAGGTGATATTATTATGCATATTTACGCAATAGGCGACCTGCATTTATCAGGCGAACCGGCAAGCAAGCCAATGGAGATTTTCGGCGAGCATTGGCGCAACCATAAGGAAAAGATTGCCGCTAATTGGCAAAACACCGTAACCGCACAGGACACCGTTATTGTCTGTGGTGATATTTCCTGGGCCATGACACTTGAGGAAGCGGCACAGGATTTAGACTGGCTGGCGCAGCTTCCCGGACGCAAGCTGCTGCTGCGCGGCAACCATGATTACTGGTGGAGCAGCCTGAGCAAAATGCAGCAGCGTTACGGCGCTCATTTCGAATTCCTGCAAAATGACTGCATTATGGTAGAAGATATTGCTGTCTGCGGCACCCGCGGCTGGCTGCTGCCCTCAGCCGAAAGCTTCAGTGACGCCGACAGAAAAATCTATAACCGCGAAGCTATCCGTTTGGAGCTTTCCCTGCAGCAGGCACATAAAACGCAGGCGCAGCAGATAATTACGGCCTTTCACTATCCGCCGCTCTTTGCACGCACGGAGCACACCTGCTTTACTAATCTGATGCTGCGGTACGGCGTGCAGCACTGTGTCTACGGCCACATTCACGGTGAAAACCACATTCCAGTTTTTGAAGGATTGCGCGAAGGAATCAACTACAAGCTGGTTTCCTGCGATACACAAGGCTTTCAGCTTTACAAGGTAATATAACAGTGAAACTTCGCTGATAAACAGACAGGCTCCCCTGAATGAATCGTTCAGGGGAGCTTTTTGTATACAAAAACAAGCCCTCGAATTTCTTCGAGAGCTTGCCATTTACGTTCATTTAATTATTTAGGATAGTTGCTGTTGGAGTTTTCTTTCAGCATAACGTCATGTGCGCCGCCTTCAACCAGGCTGGTTGCGGAAACCAGAGTAAGCTTAGCCTTCTCCTGCAGCTCGCGGATGTTCAGAGCACCGCAGTTGCACATGGTGGAACGAACCTTAGCCAAGGTCAGGTTTACGTTATCCTTCAGGCTGCCTGCGTACGGAACGTAGGAGTCAACGCCTTCTTCGAAGGACAGCTTAGCTGCGCCGCCCATGTCATAGCGCTGCCAGTTACGTGCACGGCTGGAGCCTTCACCCCAATATTCCTTCATGTAGGTGCCGTTAATGTTAACCTTATTGGTCGGGCTTTCGTCGAAACGAGCGAAGTAACGGCCAAGCATCATGAAGTCAGCGCCCATAGCCAGAGCCAGAGTCATGTGGTAATCATAAACGATACCGCCGTCGGAGCATACAGGAATGTATACGCCGGTTTCTTCAAAGTATTCGTCACGAGCCTTGCAAACATCAATCAGAGCAGTTGCCTGGCCACGGCCGATACCTTTTTGCTCACGGGTGATGCAGATGGAACCGCCGCCGATACCAACTTTAATGAAGTCAGCGCCAGCCTCAGCCAGGAAGCGGAAGCCTTCAGCATCTACTACGTTGCCTGCGCCAACCTTAACGCTGTCACCGTAGTGCTCACGAATCCAGTCCAGGGTGATTTTCTGCCATGCGCTGTAGCCTTCGGAAGAGTCAATGCAGAGTACGTCAACACCTGCATCAATCAATGCGGGAACACGCTCAGCATAGTCGCGAGTGTTGATACCAGCGCCAACAATGTGGCGTTTTTTGCTGTCCAGCAGCTCCAACGGATATTCCTTATGAGTTGCATAGTCTTTACGGAATACCATGTACAGCATACGGCCGTCATCATCAACGATAGGCAGAGTGTTGAGTTTTTTCTCCCAGATGATATCGTTAGCCTGTTGCAGGGTGGTATCTTTCGGAGCATAAACCATTTTGTCAATCGGAGTCATGAAGTCACGAACCTTAGCATCCATAGACATACGGCTCGGACGATAGTCACGGCTGGTAACAATGCCTTCCAGCTTGCCGTTAGCGGTACCATCGCTGGTAACAGCAACAGTGGAGTGACCGGTGCGTTCCTTCAGTGCCAGGATGTCAGCCAGAGTGCTGTCCGGACGGATATTGGAGTCGCTACTTACAAAGCCTGCGCGATAGCCTTTAACACGAGCAACCATAGCAGCTTCGTCCTCTACGGATTGAGAACCATAGATGAAAGAAACGCCGCCCTCTTTGGAAAGAGCTACAGCCAGCTTTTCGCCGGAAACAGCCTGCATGATAGCAGAAACCATCGGGATGTTCATAGTAATTGCCGGCTCTTCACCTTTTTTGTATTTAACCAGCGGCGTACGCAGGTCTACATTGGCGGGGATACATTTTTCGGAGGAATAACCGGGAACTAACAGGTACTCACTAAATGTGTGAGCAGGTTCATCATAATAAAAAGCCATTCTTTCATCATCCTTTTCTTAATAATTTTTTTGTTTACCACAGCCAAAGCAACTGTTAATCATGTAACATAATTACTTGAAAAAATTGCCTTTCTGCGGTCCGAGTAGGTATTTTATCTATTTTACCTCTTTAAGGCTCTCCATGCAATATCTTTTCTGCAAAAAGCGCCATTAAAATTAATTTTTTCTACAGCAGTATATGCGCGGTCACGTGCAGCCTTGATATTTGCGTCTACGGCAGTTACACCCAATACACGTCCGCCGTTGGTAAGAACCTTGGCGCCGTCAGCCTTGGTACCTGCGTGGAATACAACAACATCTTTATCAGCAGCAGCGTCAGCCAGACCAGTGATTTCCAGTCCCTTAGCATAACTTTCGGGATAACCTCCGGAAGCCATTACTACGCATACAGCAGCCTTGTCGTACCAGCCGAAGTCTACCTGATTCAGAGTACCGGTAGCGCAGGCCAGCATAATTTCAGCCAGGTCGCCGTCAAGCAGAGGCAATACTACCTGAGTTTCGGGGTCACCGAAGCGGCAGTTGAACTCTACAACCTTCACGCTGTCACCCTTGATCATCAGGCCTGCATAGAGGCAACCTTGATAAGGCATGCCTTCTGCTGCCATGGCAGCTATAACGGGCTTCAGAATCAGCTCTGTTGCTTTTAAACGCAGCACGTCGGTCATAACCGGAGCGGGAGCATAGGTGCCCATACCGCCGGTATTAGGACCTTCGTCACCGTCAAATACGCGCTTGTGGTCCTGAGAAGCAATCATCGGCACAATGGTTTTGCCGTCGGTAAATGCCAGGAGAGAAGCCTCCTCGCCTTCCATGTATTCTTCCAGAACGAGTCGTGCGCCTGCATTGCCGAATTTATGGTCAGCCATCATTTCGTCGATAGCGTCAAGTGCCTCCTGCTTAGTCATAGCAACGACAACACCCTTGCCAGCTGCAAGACCATCAGCCTTAACTACGATAGGAGCACCCTTTTCTTCAACGTAAGCCTTAGCGGTTTCAATATCCTCACAAATTTTGAAGAATGCAGTCGGAATATTGTATTTTGCCATCAGCTCTTTGGAAAATGCCTTGGAGCCTTCCAGCTGCGCTGCAGCCTTAGAAGGACCGAACACCGGCAGACCGCGGCGTTTGCAAACGTCCGCAAGACCTGCAACAAGCGGTGCTTCCGGACCTACAACAGTCAGGTCAATGCTTTTTTCCTCAGCGTAATCTGCTACGCCCTCCAGATTCTCAACATCCAGAGCAATGCATTCGCATTTAGGCAGCAGTGCCATGCCCGGGTTGCCGGGAGCAGCATAAATTTTCTCAACCTTAGGGCTTTGCGCCAGCTTCCACGCTAAAGCGTGTTCGCGGCCGCCGCCACCGATTAATAAAATATTCATGGTTATTTCTCCAGTTGCTTCTTCAGATATTCGCTGATCATTGCATCGTATTCAGCAGTATGAGTGAAGGCTTCCAATGCCAGCTCCTTACGGGTGCGTGCATCAACGTCGCCTTCTTTAGCGAGCATTTCCATTAAGCCGGCATAACGGCTAGGATAGGTTACGATAACAACGTCCTTGAAGTTTTTAGCGCTGGCACGTACCATTGCCGGACCGCCGATATCAATGTTTTCAATTGCCTCAGCCTCGGTTACGCCGGGTTTGGCAACAGTTTCGCGGAAGGGATAGAGGTTAACTACAACGAGGTCAATCGGGGTGATGTCATGCTCAGCCAAAGCCTTCATATGCTCCGGATTGCTGCGTACAGCCAGGATTGCGCCATGAATTTTCGGATTCAGGGTTTTTACACGACCGTCCATGATTTCCGGGAAGCCGGTTACATCACTTACATAGGTTACAGGAATGCCTGCTTCTTTAATAGCCTTCATGGTACCGCCGGTAGAAATAATTTCTACACCGTTATCACTCAGGAATTTTGCCAGCTCTACAATGCCAGTTTTATCACTAACGCTTAATAATGCTCTTTTAATTTTCATGCTTTAACCTTTACCTTTCTGCCTTCGATTGTCAGCTTTCCTTCTGCCCAAAGCTTTAAAGCCTCCGGCATTGCGATATGCTCCTGTACCAGAATACGGTCAGCCAGAGTATCCTCGGTGTCGTCATCCATAACAGGAACAACCTTCTGCAGGATAATCGGGCCGCTGTCAGTGCCTGCATCGACAAAATGAACGGTGCAGCCGCTGAATTTTACACCGTAGTCCACAGCCTGCTTCTGGCCGTGCAGACCGGGGAAGCTCGGGAGCAGCGCCGGATGAATGTTAATAATCTTATGCTGCCATTTATTTACGAAATCAGCGCTCAGAATACGCATGAAGCCTGCGAGAACTACTAGCTCACAGCCCTCTGCTTCTAAAGCAGCGTTGATTTTTGCTTCAAATTCTTCTTTGGAAGCGCAAGCCTTACGCTCTACGGCAACGGTTTTGATATCGGCCTTTTGCGCACGCTCCAAAGCAAAAGCATCAGGCTTATCGCTGATTACAACCGCGATTTCCAGCGGCAGATAGCCATCAGCGATACGGTCCATAATTGCCTGCAGGTTGCTGCCGCGACCGCTTACAAGTACGCCGATTTTATGCACCGAAAACGCCGCCTTTCATAATCGTTTCTTTGTGTCCGGGAACAACCTTGCCCAGCTCATAGAAGGTTTCGCCCTCAGCCTTCAGGTGAGCGCGTACAGCGTCAGCCTCAGACGGGTCAACAACCAATACCATGCCTACGCCCATGTTGAAGGTGCGGTACATTTCAGCCCAAGGTACATTGCCCCATTCCTGCAGCTTTTTGAAGACAACAGGAACTTCCCAAGCCTCGGCATTTACCTCAGCATCGCAGTCTTCGGGCAGAATGCGGGGAATATTATCATAGAAGCCGCCGCCGGTGATGTGCACCATGCCGTGCAGGTCGAATTTTTCAATCAGCGGCAGGCAGGTTTTCGGATACAGACAAGTCGGAGTCAACAGCTTTTCGCCCAGAGTGCAGCCAAATTCCGGTACTTCGGTATCCATAGTATAACCCATAGCCTCAAAGCAGATTTTACGTACGAGAGAGAAGCCGTTGGAATGCACACCGCTGGAGGGCAGGCCCAAAAGCACGTCGCCGACCTTAACCTTATCGCCGGTAATCATTTTGCTCTTCTCAACTACGCCAACACAGAAGCCGGCGATATCGTATTCGCCTTTGGAGTAGAAGCCGGCCATTTCGGCAGTTTCGCCGCCGATAAGAGCACAGCCGCTTTCCTTGCAGGCATTGGCAACACCCTTAACGATGTTGGCAACCTTTTGGGAATCAACCTTATCTACTGCAATGTAATCCAGGAAGAACAAGGGCTCTGCGCCTTGTACCAGAATATCGTTGACGCACATTGCTACAGCATCCTGACCGATAGTATCATGCTTATCAGCCATGAAAGCCAGCTTCAGCTTAGTGCCTACGCCGTCAGTACCGCTGACGAGCACAGGCTCCTTGTATTTGCCGCTGTTTAAAGCAAACAGGCCACCGAAGCCGCCCAGGTCACCGATAACCTCAGGTCTGTAGGTAGCACGTACGCTATCCTTCATTAATTCTACTGCTTTATTACCAGCATCAATATCTACACCGGCATCAGCATAAGTAAGTTGTTTCTTTTCCTCGCTCATGAGCCTTCCTCCTGTTATTCAATAATGCTTTCAGGTTCTGCTTTGATTACGCTATCTGCGTTATCGGGGTATTTAGCGCTGAAGCAGGCACAGCACAAACCATCTGGATCAATTTTATCAATAGCACGTTTCATGCCATCCAGAGAAATATAATGCAGACTGTCTGCCCCAATATAACGGCAGATTTCATTTTCCGTGCAACGTGCCGCAATCAGCTCCTTGCGCTCGGAAGTATCAATACCATAGTAGCAGCTGTCTGTTACCGGGGGAGAAGAAATGCATACATGCACCTCACGTGCGCCTGCCTCTTTCAGCAGTTTAACAATCTTGCCGCTGGTAGTGCCGCGAACGATGGAGTCATCGACCATAACAACAGATTTGCCTTCTACAACGCTGCGTACCGGATTCAGCTTCAGACGTACTGCATTAGCACGTTGCTTTTGCGTCGGCTGAATAAAAGTACGGCCTACATAACGGTTTTTTGTAAGGCCTTCCAGGAAGGGAACACCAGCCTCCATAGCATAGCCGATTGCCGCCGGAGTACCGCTGTCAGGAACGGAAATAACGATATCCGGATGAATATCAGGAGTTTCCTTAGCCAGCTCGCGTCCCATCTGGATACGTGCATCATATACAGATTGGTTGTCGATGATACTGTCATTACGAGCAAAGTAAACATATTCAAAAATACAGTGCGCAGGCTTTGCCGGTTTGTTTTCAGCCCACATCATGCTGCGCGGCTCGGAGTTATCGCTGTCGATAATAATCATTTCGCCGGGCTTAACATCGCGTACCAGCTCTGCACCAACCAAGTCAAAAGCACAGGATTCGGAAGCAACGCACCAGCCGTTTTCCATCTTTCCGAGTACCAGCGGACGGAAGCCGTAGGGATCGCGTACAGCGATAATTTTGTTATCAGTCATCAGCAGAATAGCAAAAGCACCCTTAATCTGGTTAACAGCCTCTGCTACACGCTCTTCAATAGTCGGACGTGCACTGTAGGCAATCAAGTTCAATACAACCTCACTGTCAACAGTAGTATTAAATACTGCGCCTTCCTTAGCCAGGTTAGCACGCAGCTGACCGGCATTAGTAAGGTTACCGTTGTGGCTCAGAGCCAGGTTACCGCCGTCAAAATAAACCTTCAGCGGCTGAATGTTATACGGCATGCTTGCACCGGTGGTGGAATAACGTACGTGGCCGATAGCAGCATAACCCTGCAAATCAGCAACGCCGTCCTTGAAAACATCGGCAACGAGGCCCATGCCCTTTTTAATTTTCATGCGCTCGCCATCAGTTACAACAATACCGGTACTTTCCTGGCCACGATGCTGCAGCGCATACAGGCCCCAATAGGTGTTGAGTGCTACATCCTCATTATGGCTGAAGATACCAAAGACACCGCACTCCTCATGCAGCTTGTCCTCGCTAAAATTTTGCTCCTCGAAAATCTGCTCCACAATTTTTCTCCTTAATTTTAGTTTTTAGTTATAAATTGTCAGTTATTAGTGGTTAGTTATAAGTGATCAGTGGTCAGTAATTAGTTATTAATTTTTAGCAGTCAGTTTCTATTCACTATTTACTGCTCACTATTCACTATTACAGGTGTAAGTCCTTAAACTCCTGCGCAGGAACGCCACGCATGGAAGCCAGCTTTTCACCCTTAGCTCTTACTTCTTCACGCATTGTTGCACGATGCTCTGCCAGTTTTTCTACCAGCTCCGGATATTTGACGGAAAGAATCTGAATCGCGAATAATGCAGCATTCTTAGCACCATTGATAGCCATCGTTGCAACAGGTACACCGGAAGGCATCTGTACAAAGCTCAGCAGTGCATCCATACCGGCCAACGGTGTTGCATTAATAGGAATACCGATGACAGGAACGGTAGTAAAGGCAGCGATGAAACCACCCAGATGAGCAGCTGCGCCGGCTGCGGCAATAATTACCTCTACGCCACGGTCACGGGCACCCTTAGCAAAGTTCTGTACTACGTCCGGAGTACGGTGAGCGGAAGCAACTACTACTTCAGTTTCAACGCCAAACTCCTTCAGAGTTTTTTCTGCAGCCTCAAGTACAGGCCAGTCAGAATTACTACCCATGATAATTGCAACTTTCATTGAAATCTACCTCCCAAAAATTACTTGTAGAAACAATAAAACCCAAGCAGAAAGCTGTTCAGTTTCGAAATCCTGTGCAAAATCTAACCCGGGTTCTCAATCACTTAAATAATTCACTTTAATTATACCAATCCAACGCGTAAACGTCAAATAAACTGTGAACTTTTTAACAGTTTTTTAGAAAATCGTTCGGGAAACTTCGGGGTGAAGAAAAAAGCGCCCTCTGCTGCCGCTTTCACGGCAGCAGAGGGCGCTTAAACCCAAAGCTGTTTTATTTTACGACAACGTCAATTGCATCGTTTACCAACACAACCTCAACCTTATCGCCATTTTTAATTTCGCCTGCAACAATCTTCTTGCCCAGGATGTTTTCAACAGTGTGGACAATCAGACGTTTCAACGGACGAGCACCGAAGGCAGGATCAAAGCCGGCCTTTGCCAGAAAAGCGACAGCCTCGTCAGTATAAGTCAGCGTCAGCTCAAGCTGCTTGTTCAGGCGGTCACCCAGCTCATGCAGTACCAGTTTAACGATTTCCTTAATCTGTTCTGCCTGCAGCGGTTTAAATACAACGATGTCATCAACACGGTTCAGGAATTCCGGACGGAAGAAGTTCATCAGCATCTGCTGAATCTTTTCTCTATCCATAGAGCCCTGTGCCTTCATAATCTCGTTGCTGCCAAGGTTACTTGTCATGATAATCAAGGTATTCTTGAAGTCAACGATACGGCCTTTACCATCAGTCAGACGGCCATCGTCCAGAACCTGCAGCAATACGTTAAAGACATCTGCATGTGCCTTTTCGATTTCGTCCAACAGGATTACGCTGTACGGATGACGGCGTACAGCCTCGGTCAGCTGACCGCCTTCGTCATAGCCGACGTATCCGGGAGGCGCACCGATCAGACGAGATACGGTATGCTTCTCCATGTATTCGCTCATATCGATACGCACCATATTGCGTTCATCATCAAAGAGCACCTCGGCCAAGGTCTTAGCTAGCTCGGTCTTGCCGACACCGGTAGGACCAAGGAAGATAAAGGAACCAATCGGACGGTTAGGATCCTTGATACCGGCACGTGCACGGATAACAGCCTCGCTGACAGCCTTGACTGCTTCATCCTGACCGATAACATGCTCGTGCAGGATTTCTTCCAGGTGAACCAGTTTAGCACGTTCACCGGTGCCTAAGCGGGCAACAGGAATGCCGGTCCAGGTGCTGACAACTTTGGCGATATCCTCTTCGTCAACCTCTTCCTTAAGCATAACATTGTCATTGCCGTTTTCGTCCTTCTTGGACAAAGCAGCTAATTCCTTCTGCAGCTCAGGCAGACGGCCGTATTTCAATTCAGCCATCTTGTTCAGGTCATAGTCGCGCTCAGCCTGCTCCATCTGGTTTTTCACAGCATCAATTTCCTTCTTTACCTCACGTACACGGGCAATAGAAGCCTTTTCTGCATCCCAGCGTTTAACAAGTTCGTCATTTTCCTTACGCAGCTTTGCCAGCTCCTCATTCAGCTTAGCCAAACGATCCTTGGACTGAGCATCCTCCTCTTTGCCCAAAGCCTGAGCTTCGATTTCCAGCTGCAGGATACGACGTTTGCTTTCATCCAGCTCGGTCGGCAGCGAATCAATTTCGGTACGCAGACAGGCAGCAGCCTCATCTACCAGGTCAATAGCCTTATCAGGTAAGAAACGGTCATTGATATAACGGTTAGAAAGCACAGCGGCAGCCACCAGAGCAGCGTCTTTAATGCGCACGCCATGATGTACCTCATAGCGCTCACGCAGGCCACGCAGGATGGAAATTGTATCTTCAACGCTCGGCTCCTTAACCATTACCGGCTGGAAACGACGCTCCAGCGCACTATCCTTTTCAATATACTTACGGTATTCATTCAGCGTAGTTGCACCGATACAGCGCAGCTCGCCACGTGCCAGCATCGGTTTCAGGATGTTGCCTGCATCCATAGCACCTTCGGCAGCACCAGCACCGACAACGGTATGCAGCTCATCAATAAACATGATAATCTGACCGGCGCTTTCGCTGACAGCCTTCAATACTTTTTTCAGACGCTCTTCGAATTCACCACGGTATTTGGCACCGGCAACCAAAGCCGCCAGGTCCAGAGCATACAGGGTTTTATTCTTCAGGCTTTCCGGTACATCGCCGGCAACAATACGTCTTGCCAGACCTTCAACGATGGCAGTTTTACCAACGCCGGGCTCACCGATAAGCACCGGGTTATTTTTCTTACGACGCGAAAGGATTTCAATTGTACGACGGATTTCCTCATCACGGCCGATTACGGGATCCAACTTGCCTTCTTTAGCTTTTGCTGTCAGATCCTGGCCGTATTTTTCCAGCGTCTTTTTAGTTTCATCATTCGCTTCGCTATTTTGATACTGCATAAATGCCGCCTCAACTTTTTTCTTATCTATACCATATTTACGGAAGAGCGATACAACATCGCTGTCACCGTCACTGGCCATAGCTGCCACCAGCTGGCCGATGCCGATTTCTTCCTTACTTTGTCCCAGAATAGCCATTACTCTGGCAAAGCCGGTACCCATCATCAGCTGACGGTCCTGACCTTTAACTCCGGGGATTTTTTGTACTAAAGCCTTAGCATCCTTGCTGAAAGCATTTTCATCAATGTGCAGGCTCTGCAGCAAATATTTAAAGAAGCCGTCGCTGCCGCACAATGCTGCCAGAACATGTGCCGTTGTCAGCTCCTGGTGATAGTTCATAACTGCCTGCTGCTGAGCAGCCTCCAATATAGCCTTTACCTCTTCACTGTAGCGTTCATTCATCACGCTGCACCTCCTTCTATCAGGTTCAATAGCGGTCAATAACCGAATGGAGTTGACTCTTTTCCATTTCCGGACCACTATTCACTTTCTAATTGCTATTATATCAGTAAAAGTCAAAAAGTCAAATAGTTTTCTGTGTTAATTCAGTGAAAAATCACCGTCATTTTGTTGACATATTGTTATGTTTGTGGCAATATTAATAACATGTCGTTCTGTCGGCCAAGTACTCTTTACCCCAAAGACCAGCGGCACACCCCGGCCGTTTTGACCTTTATGCGTACTTCCACCAACAGGTCTATAATTATATTATTTGTCATGTTTTATGAGGAGGAAACAAAATGTCACCTACCAGCTTATTGCGCGGTATTGCCTTTTTGCTGCTTTTGCAATGGGTATCCACGCTTATCATCAACGCCCTCGGCGTACCCTTTCCGCCCGCTCTTTTGGGAATGCTGATTTTAACGGCACTTCTCTGCGGCAACGTTATTCCGGCAAGCTCCATCGAGGGCATCTGCGATATTCTGATTTCCAAAATGGGTATGCTGTTTTTACCGGCAGGCGTCAGCGTCATATTATATGTAGATGTTATCAAAGCTGAGCTGCTGCCCATTACTGTTACCATTGTTGTCTGCAGCATTGTCGTTCTGGCTGTTACAGCCTTCTTTATCGAAGCAATGCTCAAAGGAAAGGAGAGTCAATGATGCTTTTTCCCGACGCTTTACTTAATTCACCGCTCTTTGGCATCGGTCTGACGGTTATTCTGTACGCTATCAGCGAAATCATCATCGACCGCTTCAGCCTGAACATCATTCCGCCCTTCGTTATCGCCTGCCCTCTGGTCATTGCTGTCATCGTTCTGTCGCCCGGCGTAGAGTACAAACAATACGAGGCAGGTGCGGAATTCATTAACTTTCTTTTAGGACCGGCAACCATCGCTCTGGCCCTGCCCCTGTACAAGAACCGTGAACTCATCATGGCCAAGGCCGGTGCTATCGCCGGCGGCGTTACACTGGCAACGCTTTCGGCTATCATAGTCGTTTACTTCTGCGGCAAGGCCATGGGTACCAGCGAGCAGGTTCTGCTTTCGCTCATTCCCAAATCCATTACGACGCCAATCGCCATTGACGTTTCCAAAACTATCGGCGGCATTCCGGCGTTGACTACTGCTGCTGTTATCTTCACCGGCATGCTGGGTGCAACCTTCAATCACAAGCTGCTGCGTCTTTTGGGAATCAAAAACCATTTGGCTGCCGGTCTTGCTATCGGTGCCTCCAGCCACGGCCTCGGAACCAGCGTCTGCGCCAATGTCAGCCCCGTTCAGCTGGCTATCGGCGGTGTAGCGATTGCCCTTACCGGCATCAGCACCTCTATCCTGGCACCGATTTTACTGCCGATTTTAAAAAGCATCTGGTAAGCAGATAAAGCAAAAGCCCAAATTCTCACATACATTTCATGTGGGAATTCGGGCTTTTTTGTTTTTAGAGATGCGGAATAATCCCGCGCAGCTCGGAAAAGATTACTGCCGCCTTATCTGCAGGATAGACACTGCACGGCAGCTGCCGCAGATCCTCCGTGCGCCAGCCTTTGTTTTCTTCCGCCAGCTTGGTCAGTGCTTCTTCCAAATCATGTGCCAGCACAACAGCAATCGCATCAAGATAAAATTCGCTGTTGACGCAGGGCTCATCAATCATACTGTGGCTGTGATATGTTTTGTTGTGTCGCCAAACGTAAATGTTCATGCAGCATCCCTCCGTTCATGGTGATATTTGTTTAATTCTTGGGAGGGAGCAGTTTTTCCTGCTTAAAGACCCCAAAGTCGAAATAACGTAAAAAAGGACCGCCACGCTAAGCATAGCAGTCCTCAAATTATCTTTATATAATTTATTTGCCTAAAATTTCGTTGACATAGTTTACCGCACTGACAGCGTTCGGCGCATAATGCTCGGCACCGATGGTATCAGCGTATTCCTGCGTGAGCACCGCACCGCCGACAACAACCTGACAGTCACATTCATTATGTAGGGCAGCAATAGTTTCTTCCATTGCGCCTACTGTCGTTGTCATCAATGCAGATAAACCTACAACCTTGGCATCAGTTTTCTTAGCTGCCTCCACAACTGCTTCCACAGGCACATCCTTGCCCAAGTCAAGCACGCGATAACCATAGTTTTCCAGCAGTACCTTAACGATGTTTTTGCCGATATCATGGATATCACCGTGGACGGTAGCAATAATCACTGTTTCTCCCTGTGTTTCACCCACGCCGACAGCCTCACGGATAACCTCAAAGGCTGCCTTCGCCGCATCCGCGCTCATCAGCAGCTGCGGCAGGAAGAGAGTTTTCTTTTCAAAGCCATGACCGACAAAATCAAGCGCAGGAATCATATACTTGTTAATGATATCCAAAGGCTTTTCGCTTTCCAGAGCCTTGGCTGCGGCCTGACGCGCAGGTCCCTGCAGTCCTTTGACAATGGCATCGTAAAGTCCCATTTCGCTTACTGTTGTTGCTGCAGCCTTCGGTGCATCTGCATAATGCTGCACGTATTCCTTGCAGCCCTCGTCATAGCCTGCCAGCGCACGATAACCGTAATAAGCATCCATCATCGGCTTGCTCTGCGGATTGATAATGCCACAGGAAAGGCCTGCTGCCATCGCCATGCTGAAGAAGGTGCTGTTGACAGCATCACGTCCGGGAAGACCGAACGAAATGTTGGAAACACCCATAACAGTGTTGATGCCGCGTGCTTTCATCGTGCGGATAACCTCACAGGCAATCGCCGCGTTATCGGCACCGGTGGAAATAGTCAGTGCCAGCGGGTCTACAACTATATTGCGGCTTTCAATGCCGTATTCGGCCGCACGGGCGATAATTTTTTCGGCCACAGCGATACGTCCTGCTGCAGTAGCGGGAATACCGCTGTCATCAAGACACAGTGCAACCAGCACAGCGCCGTATTTTTTAGCCAGCGGCAGCACATGCTGCAGGCTGTCCTCCTTGCCATTGACGGAATTAAGCATCGGCTTGCCGTTATAAAGGCGCAGTGCTTTTTCCATTGCTTCGTAATTAGATGTATCAATCTGCAGCGGGGTATCGGTAATCGCCTGCAGCGCCGGCACAGCCTTTGCGGCCATTGCCGCTTCGTCAATACCAGGCGTACCAACGTTAACGTCCAAAATCTGCGCGCCTACGCCAATCTGCTCCAGACCGAGGCGGCACACATAATCAAGGTCACTGTTGACCAATGCTTCCTTCAAACGCTTTTTGCCTGTAGGATTGATGCGTTCGCCGATAATTATAGGACATTCGCCAAGATGCACTGCCTTGCCGTAGGAGGATACCGCCGTCAGACGGCAATCACGCGTACCTCCGGGCTGCAGAGTTTTGCATTTGGCAATCATCTGCGCAATATGCTCCGGCGTTGTACCGCAGCAGCCGCCGACGATGCTTGCTCCCTTGCCTGCAAGCTCGTACATCAGCTCCGCATATTCCTCGGGGCCGACATCAAAGCAGGTTTTACCGTCACGCTGCACCGGCAGACCGGCATTCGGATTGATAATCAGCGGCAGGCTGGTTGCCGCCAGCATCTGCGGAAATAATTTCCCCACCTGCACCGGTCCCAAACCGCAGTTAAAGCCGATGGCATCTACGCCCAGTCCCTCGCACATCAGAGCGGCAGCCTCAACCGTAGCACCGGTCAACAGCTTGCCGTCCTCATCAAAGGTCATGGTCACACAAATCGGCAAATCGCTGTTTTCCTTAGATGCCAGAACCGCAGCCTTGATTTCGTAGGTATCACTCATCGTTTCGATAAGAATCAGATCCGCACCGGCAGCAGCGCCGTAACGTACCATTTCGCCGTAGGCTTCTACTGCCTTTTCAAAAGGCAAATCGCCATAAGGAGCCAACAGCTTGCCTGTCGGTCCCAAATTCAGCGCAACAAATTTATTTTCCCTGCCACCGCAGGCCTTCTTGGCAATCGCCACAGCCGCTTCGATGGTTTCCTTGCAATCCAGGCCGGAGCCTGCCAGCTTCAACGGATTAGCGCCGAAGGTATTGGATTTTACGATATTAGAGCCTACATCAAGATAACTGCGATGCACAGCCTCTACAATATCGGGGTGTGTAAAATTCCAGCTTTCGGGCAGCTCACCCGGCTGCAGACCGCGTGCCTGCAGCTGTGTGCCGGTGGCACCATCAAAGAACAGCATTTGCTTGCCTAACAATTCCTTAAAATTCATAAATTAAATCTTCTCCTCAAACTTTCTTAATATCAGTATCTCTGTAAGGACAGTTTATATTACTGCAGGTCATACATTTATTCTGCACGCAGGCAGCATCTTCCGATAAGCCGATGATTGCCGTCACCGACTTGGACGGAGCCATCATCAGGCCATCCGTCAGCGTCAGGCCGATGCGTTTGGCGCAGTTCAGCACTGCGAACAGCTGACGCTGCTCCTCCAGCGGCCAATCTCCGTAACCAGGCGAAAAGCGCGGACGCTGCAGCAGACCGCCGGTTTCAGCCTGCGCCTGCACTTCATCGCAATAGCTTTCAATCAGCGCCGCTGCCACAGCCTGAGCCGCCGCACCTTCAGCAACGCTGATGAGCGCAAGGCGGCGGATGGCTGCGTCCACCCTGCTGCCGAGTGTTGCACCCATAAGCAACACCGTGTCGCAGCCCTTTAAATGACGCGCCAACGCACGCGAATGAAAGCGCATACCGCAGTCCAGCGTTACGCCTGCCTCATCTGCCGTTATCGTATGCTTTTGCAGGATATAACGTGCCTGTACCTCATTGCGCAGCTTCAGATAAACCGTATCCACTAAAATTTCTGCTGACTTATCTCCCGGCTTGGCCCGCAGATAGCGCAGCGCTTCCTTTTGCTTAAATTCCATAACAATAACCTGACTTTTGCGCCATAGCGCAGGACTATTTATCTACAATCTCTCCGAGATTATTCATAATACCGGCAAAAATTTCCGGCTTATTCATCGTATAGATGTGCACATTGTCAAAACCATTGGCAATCAGATCAATAATCTGACCGGTAGCATAGGCGATACCTGCCTGCTTCAGCGCCTCCGGCTTATCGGCAAACTTTTCTACCATCGCACGGAACTGCGGCGGCAGCTTAGTACCGCTCAGCTGGCAGATACGGATAATCTGCTTGGCATTCGTCACCGGCATAATACCCGGCACTACCGGCACATTGATGCCCGCACGCAGCAGGCGGAACATATAGTTATATAAAATCGTATTATCAAAAAACATCTGCGTCACTAAAAAGTCAACGCCTGCATCCACCTTATACTTGGTGTTTTCGATATCCTTTTCCAGCGAGCCCGATTCAGGATGGCCTTCGGGATAAGCAGCGCCGCCGACGCAGAAATCGCCCTGCTGCTTTACAAAACGCATCAGCTCACTGGCATGGGCAAAGCTACCGATTTCCTCGCCCTGCATATCTGCCGGGATATCGCCGCGCAGTGCCAGAATATTTTTTACGCCAAAGCCCTGCAGTTGTCCAAGTACCTCTGCCAGCTTTGCTTTATCAGCCTTTACACAAGTCAGATGAGCCAGAGCCGGCATGCCGTTATCCTCTACTTTTTTGGCCAGTGCTGCCGAATAGCCTACCGTGCTGCCGCCTGCGCCATAGGTGACGCTCATATAGGACGGCTTGCTGGCTGCAATTTTATTGACAATCTCCAGACTGTTTTGCAGCTCTGCGCCCTGCTTAGGCGGAAACAGCTCGCACGACAGATGAATTTTACCGTTTTTTAAGATATCAATTATTTTTTCCGATGTCATAATAATCCCCCAAAATAAAAAGCATTCGTATGACATTTTAACAGTTAGCGACATCTTTGGCAAACAAAAAGCAGAAGAAATTAACTAATAGGCGATAAAACCTACCAAAATGATAAATATGTTACACACTAAAAATCCCGCAACCAAATAAGCTGCGGGATTGAATTTCGTTGGCGGAGACGGTGGGATTCGAACCCACGTGCCGCGCAAACGGCAAACTGATTTCGAGTCAGCCGCGTTATGACCACTTCGCTACGTCTCCATTATTCTGTTATGGCGAAATATTCGCCTCAGGTTAACATTAATATTATATAAGAAAAATCTCGTCTTGGCAACCGCCTGCCGAAATTATTCCTGCGAAACACCAGCTTCACTCCTGCGCTTAGCCTTGTTTTCCTGACGGCGACGGCGGAAAAAGTCGCGCATCACCTGTGCGCATTCCTCCTCACAGATGCCGCTGACAACCTCTGCGCAGTGATTAAGATTTGGATTCGTAATAATATTGAAAATTGATTCCGCACCGCCGGCCTTCACATCTGGGCAGCCATAAACAACGCGGTCGACACGGCCGTTGACAATCGCACCGCTGCACATCGGGCAAGGCTCAACGGTAACATAAAGCGCGCAGCCGCTCAGACGCCAACGCCCCAGGCGCTCGCAGGCCTCGCGGATGACGATGACCTCAGCGTGCGCCGTTGCGTCATGCCACGTTTCACGCATATTGTGCGCAGCGGCGATAACTTCGCCCGTTGTCATGTCCGCCAGCACCGCGCCGATAGGAATTTCACCAAGCTCTGCGGCCTTGCGTGCTTCAGCCAGCGCCAGCTGCATATACTTTTTATCGTCCATCAGGCATCCTCCGCCGCTTCCATCAGCAGCTCCCATTTTTCCATCAGCTCGTCAATGGTCTGCTCATATTCATCATGCTCCGCTGCCATAGCTGCGCTATGCTCAGGATCGGTATGATTTGCCGGGTCGGCCATCTGCTTTTCCAAAAGGCCCATCATAGCCTCCTGCTCACGAATCTGCAGCTCTACCTTGGGCAGCAGCCGCGCAGCCTCATCAGGACTGTAACGGCGCTTTTTATCCTCCTGTTTTTTCGCTTTAGCCGGCACAGCAGCAACCTGCTGTTGCTGCTTTTTAGCCTGTGCCTCCGCATAGGCCGCAGCCTTTTCCGCTTCCTCCTGTGCCTGCGCCAAAGCAGCAGCCTTTTTCTGCTTTTCTTCAAGGTAAAAATCGTAGTTGCCCTTGTAATCTTTAACCTCTAAATCCTCAATCTCCCAGATGCGGTCCGCAACCTCGTTGACGAAATAACGGTCATGGCTGACTACCAGTACGGTGCCGTCAAAGGCCTCCAACGCTGCTTCTACCGCTTCACGCGCCATAATATCCAGATGGTTCGTCGGTTCGTCAAGCACCAGACAGTTGGCACCGTCCAGCACCAGCTTCAGCAGCACCAGACGCGCCTTCTGACCGCCGCTAAGCTCGCCGATTTTCTTAAAGACATCATCACCGTGGAACAGCATACCGCCAAGCATGGAGCGTGTATGCTCTTCCGTAAAGCCGTATTCAATCACAAAGTTTTCCAGCAGCGTCTGCTCCGGGTTTAATCGCTCATAGCTCTGTGAAAAATAACCTATCTGCACTCTGCTGCCAATCTTGGCCTTGCCCTTCAGCGGTGCGATTTCACCTAAGATAGTACGCAGCAGCGTCGTCTTGCCAGTACCGTTGGCACCCAAAAGCGCAGCCTTTTCGCCGCGGCGCAACGTCAGGTTAATGCCCTTGGCCAGCACCTTCTCGCCGTAGCCTATGGTGAGGTCCTCCATAATCAGCACTCTGTCCGCACATTCGGCAGCCGGCGGCAAACGCAGCTCAAACTCCTCGTGCTGCACCGGCGCATCAATACGCTCCAAACGGTCGAGCTGTGATTGACGGCCACGCGCCATTTTACTCTTGATGCCTGCCTTGAAGCGACGGATATACGCCTCAGTGCGCGCAATATAATCCTGCTGCGCATTGTAGGCAGCAGTCAGCGTACTGCTCTGAATCGCCTTCTGCTCCAGATAGCGGCTGTAATTGCCCTTAAAGGATTGCAGCTTTCCGCCCTCCATCTCCAGAATGCGCATAGCAACATTATCGAGGAAGGCACGGTCATGGCTGACAACGAGCAGACCGCCCTTAAATTCCTGCAGATACTTTTCCAGCCACTGCGTCATAACAATATCAAGATGGTTTGTCGGTTCGTCCAAAATCATAAAGTCGGGATTTCGCACCAGTGCCGCTGCCAGCATCAGGCGTGTCTTTTGGCCGCCGCTCAGCGTTGCCGCGTCATGCTGCCACCAATCCTCGGTGTAGCCCAAACCGATAAGCACACGCTTAATGCGGTTTTCGTAATTATAGCCGTCAATAAATTCGTAACGTTTAAGTACGCGTCCGTATTCCTCCAGGCAGCTGTCCAGCTTTTCGCCCTGCAGCTTGCCGGAATCAGCCTCGAGCTGTGCCAGCTTTTGGCGCAGGCTGCTGATTTCCGGGCAGGCTGTCTGCATAAACTGCCAGATAGTACCTCTGATATCGGTAAATCCCTGCTGTACATAGCCCACACTGATACCGGGTTCAAATTTTACAGCACCGCTGTCCACATACTCAGGCTGCAACAAACAACGCAGCAGCGTCGTCTTGCCGCTGCCGTTGACGCCTACAAGACCGACATGCTCGCCCTGCTCTACCATGAAGCTGACGTCTTTAAATATTTCATGAATGCCAAATGCCTTGGCTATTTTATCTACTACTAATTGCATAACCAATCTCCTTTTAACAACTATTATAACACCTTCCAGCATTATACTCAAAAGGCTCTGCTATATTCTTATGTTTTCGTGTATTACATAAAAAGAGGCTGCCGCATCTGCGGCAACCTCCATATACTTTTAAGATTTATGAGCCATAGCAACCTGAGTTTTGGTCTGACCCAAGCTCTTGTGATGCTTGCGCCAACGATAGCACAGCATCGGCACTACCAGCATCGGGATACCCGCATACAGCGTTTGGCGTAAATCCGGTGTCAAAGCAATTACTGCCAGGCAGAAAACCTGCGACCAGATACCGAAATGCGTAACATACGGGAAGAACGGTGTTTTATATTTCAGAGTATTTTCCTTGCCTTCGGCAATCAGACGACGGCGGAAATTATATTGGCTCCAGCAAATGGAAATCCAGGCCATCGCTCCGGTAAAGCCGGATACTGCCAGCAAATAAGTATACAGTGTAGAATCGGGATTAAAGGTGTAGAAAACGATAACTGCCCAGCAAGCACATACAGAAACGATAATGGAATTCTGCGGCATACCGTTTTTATTGAGCTTGCCCAAAAACGCCGGTGCCATATCCATGCGAGCCAGTGCATGCAACGCACGAGCACCGCCATACAGGCCGGAGTTAGCGCAGGAAACACCCGCAACCAGCACTACAAAGGCAATCGCAGAGGCTAAGCCGTCAAAGCCGTATTCCGCCAAAGCAGCAGCGAACACGCTCTCCTTCAGGCTGGCATTATCCCACGGCATAATAGACAGCAGTAATGTAATAGGAATGATATATAAAGCAATGACACGCCAGGAAACATTGCGAACCGCAATAGGAATGCTTTTAGCAGGATCCTTGCATTCGCCCGCAGCCAGACCGATAATTTCGGTACCCTGGAAGTTAACCAGAATAATAACCATGGTCAGCACAATCGGCCAATATCCCTGAGGAGCAAAGCCGCCATGGCCAAGCAACACCTTAGCGCCTAAATAGCCCTGGTCACCGACAAGACCACAGACTATTAAACCGGCAACGCCGCAAAAGCCTACAAGAGCAGCAATTTTAATCATAGAAAGCCAAAATTCGCTTTCGCCAAAATTATCAACATGAAAAAGGTTAATTACAGTCACCAGCAGGCCAAAAAGAATTGCCCACCACAGCTGACTGACGGCAGGTACAAAATTATTCATAATGATACCCGCAGCAATCATTTCAGACGGCACGTAAGCCATCCAGTTCAGCCAATAGGCCCAGCCAACACCGCAAGCCCAGGTTGAGGATATATTCTCACGTGCGTAGGTAACAAAGGAACCGGAAATAGGCTTAGCTACAGCCAGCTCCGCCAGGCACAGCATAACGCATAAGACGATTGCACCGCCAAAAAGATAAGAAAGAATAATAGCAGGTCCGGCCTGCTCAATCGCATATCCGGCACCTAAAAAATAACAGCTGCCGATGATGCCACCTAAAGAAATCATCTGTAAGTGTCTGTTCTTTAAACTTCTATTCATGGATTGCTCGTTCATTACCTTAATAACACAACCTTTCTTGAGCATATGTGTGGAACCTTCCGTTCCGCCTTAATTCTTGTGATATGATTTTACTACAAAAAACCGCGTTTGTATAGCAAAAAATGCACTAAAATCAGCAATTTTACAAAAAAAATCTATTTTCCTCTTTTTTCCGCTGTTTTGCATCATTTTCAAGCAGACTTCTTCGCAATTCTCTACAAAAAATACTCCCCCGCCATCCCAGCAATGACAAGGGAGTAAACAAAGAAGGCTTTATTAAAGATGGCTGAACAGACTCCAGAAATGCATGCAGATACAGCCAAGCGCACTGACGAGCAGCATGCAGATTATTGAGAGCTTGAGGCCGTTTTTCAGCAAATCATCAGGATTAAGGCCATAGGTTACACCAACGGCACGTGTGCTGACCGGCAGAATAAAGGCACAGTTAACGGCAACAATCGAGGTCAGGATATAAGGAATGGGGTTCAGCCCCAGCTGCTGCGAAATGCTTTCTACTACCGGAATTGAGATGGAGGCCGCCGCGGTATTGCTGCTGATTTCCGTCAGGAAGGTAGCAAAAAGCGTCAGGCTAAACATCGTTTCCCAGCCTCCGCTCAACGGCAGCAGCGTGATTACCTTGGCAATCTGCGTTGCCGCACCGGTTTTCGTAATCAGCTGTCCCAACGCCAGCCCACCGGAAAAGAGAAAAATCATACCCCACATGATGCCCTTTTCAGCTTCACGCCAGGTCAGAAGCAGCTGTCCTGTTTCGTTACGAAGCATAAAAGTGAGCATGCCGAAGGTGAAGAAAACATAGGCAGGCTTCATCAGAGGCAGATACTGCACGTAAAGTGGACGTACGAAGGCCAGGCCTGTTGCGAGAATAAAAAGCCACAGGCCTAATTTTTCGCCGCGGCTCATCGGCCCGAGCTTTTCATAGGCAGCACGAAAGTATTCCTTACCGCCGTCAAGACGCTTAACAGGCAAAGGCAGATGCAGCAGATAAGCCAGAATGAGCAACATGATGATGAACAAAAGCGGCAGAAAGCGGATAACCCAATCCACATACATGAATTCGTGTCCCGTGAGCTTTTCCAGATAGCTGATTGCTACCAGATTAGAGCTGCTGCCTAAGGGTGAACCAAAACCGCCGAAGCCTGCGCCCCAGACGATGGCCAGCAGAATCGGCGTTGCTACAGGATTGTCGGTAATCTGCTGCTGTCCTAAAAAACGCAGCATACTTACAGCCACCGGCAACAGAATCATAACAACGACGACGTTGGGCAGAAAGATGGACAGCAACGTTGAAGCAACCAGCCAGACGCATATCTGCTCGCGCATCGATGTTCCCAAGCCGCAAAGGCTTTTAATCGCCAGACGCTTATCAAGGTGTGTTTTTTCCCACACCAGACTGATAAGGTCACTGCCGACAAGCAGCACGACGATTTCCGAAAAATATTTACTGATGATTCCGTCCATCGGCACCATGCCGAAAATGGCGTTCAGGGGAATCGGCAGCAGCGAGGTGACGGCGATATTTACCGGTCGCAGCACCCACCACAGGCCCATCCAGAAAATCGTGGCAATGGCAGCTGCCTGCTTAAATTCAATAACAGGTGCCAACAGCAGCAGGACTACAAGAAAAAGCAAGGGCCCTGACAAAACATTCAACGAACGGTGTTTTTTCATAATAACAGCTTCCTCTCCGAGTTCAATAGTAGTTTTCCTTCTATTTTTGCATTTACTTAATTCTACTCCCGTTCTATAATTAAGTAAAAGACTTTATTTTGATTATTATAATCATATTTTTTGATATTTTAAGGAGATACTGCTATGGATTTTGCTTTTTACAGAAACTTTATCACTGTTGCCGAAACAGGTAATCTCAGCGCCGCAGCGAAACGTCTGGGCATCGTACAGCCGGCGCTAAGTGCGCAGATGAAGGCTATCGAAAGAAACTACGGCGTGCAGCTTTTCAAAATGCAGCGCGGCAAGCGCCACATTGAACTGACTGAAGCAGGCGAAACCTTTTTGCAGCAGGTACGTCAGCTGTGTAATACAGAAGATGATATCAGCCTGCGCATGCAGGCCTTCGGCAGGCGTGCCGCAGGTACGCTGCGCTTCAGCGTGTCACACGTGCGTACCGACTATTTCCTGCGCAGCTATCTTATTCCCTTTGCCAAAGAAAATCCCGGCATCAGCTATCAGTTTCACGATGCTACGGTAGAGCAGCAGCAGCAGCAGCTGGAGGCAGGCAGTATTGACTTTGCTTTTGCCAATGCACCGTTGCCTGCGGCGCACAATTTTGCTACTATCAAGGTGCAGCGGGAGAGTTTTTATGCTTTCTATAATGCTGAATTTTCGGTTCCGTGGGCAAATAAAAGCATGCTTTCGCCGGAGGATTTAGCAGGTGTGCCTTTGTGCTGTAATTATGGCAGCTATGCGCTTTTGCGCAATGTGTTTAAGGATTATGCGGTTAAGCCTAATGTCGCCTTTATTGCTACTACGGCAGAGAGTGCGCTTACCTTTGCAACAAGCGGGCTTGGGGTTGCAGTTGTTGCGGCGCTGGAAAGTGATGCAGTGCCGCTGGGGATGGTGCGGCGGCAGGTGGTTGATGAGAAGCTGCATTTTGATCAGACGTTGTATTGGAGTAAGGAGCATAAATTATCGCCTGCAACGGAGAGATTCCTGGAGTTTTTCCGAAATTTTAACTAAACAAAAAAACGCCCGCGTTCATCAGAACGCGAGCGTTAATTTTTTGCTATTATTCTTTGGGTGCTTCTCCGCCTGCATTTGCAGCAGCTTCAGATACACCTGCTTCAGCAGCAGGAGCTTCAGCTTTTGCATCAGTTTCGGCAACGGGAGCAGCAGCTATTTCCTCATCCACAACAGATTGCTGTACTAATTGCAGCTTTTCTTCTGCGGTAAGAATATGACCGTATCTTACCAGCTGGTTGATTTCTTCCTCTTCCAGAGTTTCCTTCTCCATCAGAGCCTTAGCTATCACATGCAGCTTGTCGATGTTGTCGGACAGCAGCTTTTCAGTAGCAGCATAGGCATCTTCCATAAAGGAGCGTACCTCTTTATCAATCTCAGCTGCCACTTCTTCACTGTAATCCTTGTCGCGGGCAATATCACGGCCCAGGAATACCTGGTCCTGACGATGACCAAAGGTTACAGGTCCGATGTTTTCGCTCATACCGTATTCGCAAATCATCTGACGTGCCAGTTGAGTTGCACGCTGCAGATCATTGCTGGCGCCGCTGGAAATTTCCTTCAGCACCAGAGCTTCGGCAACACGGCCACCCAGCAGCACCTTCAGCTCATCGAGCATTTCGCTGCGGGTTGCATAATACTTATCTTCCTTCGGCAGGCTCAGGGTATAACCACCTGCACGGCCACGCGGAATGATGGTAACCTTATGTACAGGGTCAGTGTGCTCAAGCAGCATACCGACGATAGTATGACCGCCTTCATGGTAAGCAGTCAGGCGTTTTTCCTTATCACTGATGACACGGCTCTTGCGCTCCGGTCCCATGATAACACGCTCGGCAGCCTCTTCCATTTCCGGCATATTGATAGCCTTCTTGTCCTTACGGGCAGTCAGCAGCGCTGCTTCATTAACCAGATTGGATAAATCAGCACCGGTAAAGCCGGGAGTACGCTGAGCGATTACGTCCAGATTTACATCCTGTCCTATCGGCTTACCCTTAACATGTACCTTCAAGATTTCGGTACGTCCCTTGATATCAGGACGGTCTACTACAATCTGGCGGTCGAAACGGCCGGGACGCAGCAGTGCCGGGTCCAGAATATCCGGACGGTTGGTTGCGGCAATCATAATGATGCCTTCGTTAGCGCTAAAACCGTCCATCTCAACCAATAATTGGTTCAGAGTCTGCTCGCGCTCGTCATGGCCACCGCCAAGACCGGCGCCGCGCTGACGGCCTACGGCATCAATCTCATCGATAAATACGATGCAGGGTGCACTTTTCTTTGCCTGGTCGAACAAATCACGTACACGCGAAGCGCCGACACCGACAAACATCTCTACAAAGTCAGAACCGGAAATGCTGAAGAACGGAACTCCCGCTTCACCGGCAACTGCCTTCGCCAACAAGGTTTTGCCTGTACCCGGAGGGCCATAGAGCAAAACACCTTTAGGAATCTTAGCTCCCAAGTCATTATACTTCTGCGGATGCTTCAGGAATTCAACAACCTCTTCCAGCTCCTGCTTGGCTTCCTCAGCACCGGCAACATCCTTGAAGGTTATCTTCAGTTTTTCCTCATCGTAGCGACGCGCACGGCTCTTGCCAAAGTTCATCACCTTGCCGCCACCGGCACCGCCCTGATTCATCAGCATGAACCACAGACCTACGATAATCAGCATCGGTAAAATAGAGCTGAGAATGCTCATCCACCAAGGTGGCTGCGGCGGCAGCTCTGCCTTAATGTCTACTTTCTTTGCTTCCAGCTTTTCTACCAGCTTGCTGTCATTAGGCGCAACTGTAGAAAATTCCTTGCCATCCTTTAATTTACCGCCGATAACGTTATCAACAATAGTTACCTGTTTGATTTCATCCTGCTGCACATGCTGCATAAAACTGGTATAGCTTATATCGGCAGGCTTAGAATTCTTTTCACCGTAAAGGTCAAACATCCAGATAATCACCATGATAATCAGCAGATAAAAAAGTACGTTCTTAAAAAATTTATTCAAGCACGTAGCCTCCTTCCACTTAGCTCATAACGTTTTTATTATATTATAGATAGGAAAAACTAGCAACTGTTTTATTCAAATTACAGGCTTTTATTTGCGTGCGTATACAGCAGGCTTCAGGATGCCGATAAACGGCAGATTACGGTAATCACCTGCGTAATCCAAACCATAGCCTACAACGAATTCGTCAGGAATTTTAAAGCCTACATAATCAGCCTCCAAGCCGTTTACACGGCGCTCCGCCTTGTCGCACAGAGCAGCAGTTTTCAGAGTTGCGGGCTTGTAGTGACGCAGCATATCTGTGATAGAAGCAAAGGTCACGCCGCTGTCAATGATATCATCGATTACCAGCACGTCCTTACCCTTGATATCCTCGCTGACATCCAGCTTAACCTTAACGCTGCCGCTGGTGCTGGTTCCGTTGCCATAGGAAGAAGCAACCATAAAGTCTACGCGCAGCGGCATATCAATAGCGCGGGTCAGGTCAGTAGCAAACCAGGCAGCACCCTTCAGCAGAACAATGACAACCAAATCCTTGTCTGCATAATCGGCAGCGATCTGCTTACCCATTTCCTGTACGCGGGCATCAATTTCTTCTTTGGTCAGCAAAACTGTCTTAATATCGTCATGCATTTTTTCTTTCTCCTTATACTTTATATTATTATTTTAACAAAAATAAGCTGTTTATTTTTGTAGACTACGTTTATTCCCTGCGGCAGTTGGATGATTTTGCCGCCACTGCGTCGGAGCAGCAAGGATTCAATGGCCTGAGTGCGCTCGTAGGACAGCTCTTCACCGCCCAGCTCGAAATACGCGCGCCTTAACAGCCTCAGCCTTACAGCGCTGTGCAGTGCTGTAAGCTGCGTCACCGGCAGAGTAATAGCATCCTCCTGCCTGCGTGCCAGCTTCGCATAAGCTTCACCAGCAAGCTGCTCCAGACATTCCGCGTCCTGCGCCAGTAAAGCAGCAGTACGCGCCAGCGATGGCACTACAGCGGGGTTAAAACTACGCTCTAGGTATGGCAAAAGCTCCAGCCGCACGCGGTTACGCGTATACGCTGTATCCGCGTTAGTGCTGTCGTAGCAAACTGCAATTCCCTCGGCGCTGCAGTATTCCTCCAGCAGGCTTTTCGGCAGCGTCAGCAGCGGTCTGATGATATCGCCCTGCTGCGCCCGCATTCCGGCAAGTCCCTGCAGGCCTGCGCCGCGCAGCAGCCTCAAAAGCAACGTTTCGGCCTGGTCACCCTCGTGATGCGCCGTAACAATTGCTGTAGCGCCCTGCTGCGCCGCTACGCGCCTCAGCGCCGCATAACGCAGGCGGCGCGCAGCATCTTCTGTAGAAAGCCGGTTCTGCGCCGCATAGGAGGCAGCCTGCACATGCTCTGTAAAGCAAGGCAATCCCCATGCTTCGCATGCACGCTGCACAGCCTGCATATCGCGCAGTGCCTCTTCCCCACGCAGTCCATGCTCAACGTGGCAGACGCTGTAGCGTCCCCAGCCCTGCGCTGCCAAAGCAGCGCAGGCATGTGCCAAAGCCAGGGAATCAGCGCCGCCGCTTACCGCCAGCAGGTAGTGAGCCTCCGGCCGCAGCAAATTTTTAATTGTTTTGCGCAGCTTGTAGACTGCAGGCGCAATCTGCCTCATAGCATATCTCCTTCAGCAGCGGTTTAAACGTATCATACCATATGTTTCTATGCTATAAAAGAAAAGGCACTCTCAGGAGTGCCATTTCATTAATTACCAGCTTGCTTATTTATCACGTCTGGCACCACGACCACCGCGTTTGGACTCAGTATTACGTTTTAAATCCAGCATACGGTCATCGCTGTCTTTCAGGAATTTGGATAATTTATCCTCAAAGGAAACTGGCGCCATCGGTCTTGCGCTTTGCGGGCGCATACCGCCACGGCGTTCACGATTGTCGCCTTGAGGACGCATACCGTTATTGTTGCTGCGGCGCTCGCGATTATCATTCTGCGGACGCTGCGGTCTTGCCTGCGGAGCCGGCGGCGGTGTAAGCTGTTTAATAGACAAGCCGATTTTGCCGCGGTCATCTACAGATAATACCTTAACCTTAACCTTGTCGTGCTCCTTTAAAAAGTCATGCACGTCTTTTACATAAACATTAGAAACCTCAGAAATGTGAATCAGGCCAACCTTGCCCTCAGGCAGTTGGACAAATGCGCCAAAATTGGTGATGCCTGTAACTTCACCCTCTACAATTGCACCTACTTCAAGTGACATCGAGAAAAAAATCCCCCTTAAAAATTCTTAATACTCTTGTATTATACTCTTTAATTTTTCATGGTGTCAATAAAAAAAGCAGAACAAAAGCTATCATTTCTTGTTCTGCCTTATTTTTTCTCATCAACTATAAACAGCGGCACCTCGTTTTTACCCACCATGTTGTAATCCTCACGGGCGAGCTTTTCAATGTAACGCGGGTCATCCAACCGTTTACGCTCTGCCTCCAGCTCTGCCTTTTGTTTTTTCAAAGCAGCAATACGTTGCTGTGTGGCAGCCTGCTCATTTTTAATCTGGCAAATAGAATACTCCTGCTTGACAATACCGTACACGCAGGCAACAATCAGCAGCGTCATAAATAACGGGAATGCAATAGATTTATGTCTCACTCGACGTCTAACCATTTCTTAGCCCCCTTAACATTGAAGCTGCATCAGTATTCTGCTGCATATTTTAGAGAAAAGCCCGGCAAAGCTGCCGGGCCCACACAGCACTAATACAGCTTATTTTGCGTTAACAGCATCCTTGAAAGCCTTACCAGCTTTGAAAGCAGGTACGGTTGCAGCAGGAATAACAATTTTTTCCTTGGTTGCCGGATTTTTACCTTCACGTTCTTTACGAGCACGTGCTTCAAAAGTACCAAAGCCAACTACCTGTACTTTGTCACCCTTAGCAACTACCTCTTTAACGGTTTCCAGGGTAGCGGTGATAACTTTCTCAACGTCTTTTTTGGTTAAGCCGGCTTTTTCAGCAACAGCAGCGATTAACTCAGTCTTGTTCATCAAAAATTCCTCCTTAATTGTGACTTTAGTTGTTATTGCAAATGCTTGCGGAGCACGTAACTTCGTAACGTAACTCATATTTAACTAGCAATAGTATTCTACACTCTAAAGCGTTTTCCTGCAAGCCTTTTCCGAAAATATTTATAAAACAAGCGAAAAATAGCGTTATTTTAGTAACTTTATTGCAAAATCACCTTATAAAATCTGCTTGCGTTCTAATTCCTTAGCCTCATCCCAAAATTTATCCAGCTCAGCTAAAGTGAAATCCTGCCAGCCTTTACCGCTGTCCTCCACCTGCTTTTCTACGTAATTGAAACGGGCAGCAAAGCGATTATTTGTACCATCTAAAGCTACTTCAGGCTCAATACCGTAATGACGCGCGTAATTTACCACAGCAAAAAGCACATCGCCCAGCTCGCTCTCAGCAGCAGCCTTATCGCCTGCCTGTAATGCTTCCTGTAGCTCGCCCAGCTCCTCCTGTACTTTAGCCCATACAGATGCACTATCCGGCCAGTCAAAGCCAACCTTCGCAGCCTTGCTCTGCAGCTTATAGGCACGCAGCAGCGCCGGCAATCCCTGAGATACGCCATCCAAAACATGCTTGCGCTCCTGTTTTTCCTGCTTTTTGATAGCCTCCCAGTTTACCAGCACCTCATCGCTGTTGTCAACATGGGTATCGCCGAAAACATGCGGATGACGGCGGATAAGCTTATCTACAACCTCGTCGATAACATCCTGCAGGTCAAAGCGTCCTGCCTCCTGCGCCATACGTGCATGGAAGACAACCTGCATCAGCACATCGCCCAGCTCCTCACGCATGCCTGCAACATCATCGGCATCTACGGCCTCCAGGTATTCATAAACCTCTTCAATCATGTTGCTGCGGATAGATTTATGCGTCTGCTCTCTGTCCCAGGGACAGCCACCAGGCTCGCGCAGGGTGCGCATAACATCAGCCAACGGCTGAATATCAAAATCATCAAAGCCTGCTTCCGGCAAAAAGTCTTCTGCATAGCCTTCTTCTTCGCCTTCGTCAGCAAAATCGTCCTCATCCTCACCAAAAGTGATGATACCGGGAACATCTGCCGCATCTTCAACCTTTTCAAATACAGTATTCTCTGCTCCCTCAGGCAGCGGCGGAACATAAGCGCTCGTAAGATGGTCGATATTAGGCTGTCTGTCCAGTTCGTACAGCTTAATCGGACGGCATTCCTCATCTGGCAGGCCAAGATCACGCAGGAAATAAATTTCATATTCATCAGGCAGTACATCCATCAGCGCAATTTTCAAATCGCTGGCTACCATCTGGCTGTAAACCTGGGTAATCATCAGCGGATGCTTACCGGCACCGGCAATTTCCGCAAAATCCTGCGCATCAATAATCTGCAAACCGGCAATCGGGTCAATACCCAGCTCAACATAAGTCAAGTCCAAAAAGCTCATAGACGGCTTAATAACCAGCTTTACACCCTGCTCCTTGGCAGCAGTACGCATTAAAACAACGGTCTTTTCTGCAACCAGCGGGCTGCCCGGTACAGCGTAAACAACATCGCCGTTCTGTGCTGCTGCCAGCACACGTTCTACGACGCTGTTATAAACCTCCTCAAAGGAAGCAGCCTTTTCGTATAAATCGTCACATGAGGTAAATTTTACGTTTTGCTTTTCCAACTCGGCAACAGTAGGATGCACTGCTGTACGCAGGATAACCTGAGCGCAGTTTTGCAGAAATCCCATTGTCTCCAACGAAAGATGTCCCACAGCACCGGGGCCTAAGCCGACAATTGTAATTGTTCCCATGATAGTACGCCTTCTTTCTTTAATTATTTAAAAAATCGTTTTACTACCGGCAGCTGACGCAGCTCCTGTCTGTTCAGCACGCCTAAAAGTGGCAGCAATATGATATAGCATATTCCGGCAGCCAGCATGGCACTGATTGTTGCTAAAGCAGGCGATGCACCGCTAAGCAGCGCATGTAACTCTACGGCAGCAACACCCATCACTGCAGATGCAGTGATGATTTTGCCAATACTCAACCAGGAAAAGCTTATGCGGAAGTGATACAGCGCAATAATATTCAAAAGCGCTGTCACGCCAAAGTTTATATTTGTTGCCCACGCTGCACCGGCGATGCCATATTCCGCATTCGTCAGTTGGCAGACAGCTATCAGCTTCGCTACTATGCCAATGAGCATATTCACCATCGGCAGATTAGTATGTCCCACTCCCTGCAGTACACCTGTTGTCACCTGCTGCAGGCCTAAAAGACAGATGGCAGGCGCAGAATGCATAATTGCAACACCGGCCTTTGCCGTACCATACAATAGTTGGCTGATAGGCTGCGCCAGTACCCACATACCTACGGAAGCAGGCACTGTTATCAAGCAGCACAGCTTCATTGCAGTAGCTGCCTTCTGCTCAATAATCTGCCATTTGTTTAAAGCAAACGCTTCAGATACAGCAGGAACCAGGCTCGTCGCCAGCGACATCGTCGGTATCGTCGCCATCAGCAGCAATGGCTGCGCCATGCCTGCCAGATAACCAAACTGCGCCGTCGCCTGCTCCACGCTAAGACCACTGTCAATCAAGCGACCTGGTACCAATAGCACGTCAATACTGCTGGTGACCGGCACAAGGATATTAGCGCAGGATACAGGTAGCGCCAATAGCAGCAGGCGCTTAATCAGCGCGCTGCTGCGCACAAGCTCGCCAGCAGGTGTCTGCAGCTTACCTGCATCTGCCTGCCATTGCTTGCGATAGTAGCGGTAAAAGCAGCCCATTACTACCAGTCCTGTAAGGCTGCCCGGAACAGCGCCGAAGGCGGCGCCGGCAGCCGCGTATTCCAGACCGTAGGGCAGCAGCACATACGCCAGCACCACCATCGTCACCACGCGGATAAGCTGCTCCACAATCTGTGATACTGCAGGTGGCGTCATCAGCTGATGCCCCTGAAAATAACCACGGAAGCTGGCTAAAATCGTCGCAAAGAATATTGCCGGTGTCAGCGCGATGAGCGAATAGTAGGCACGCGCATCTGTAATCACGCCCGCCTCCACCAGCCAGCATGCAGCCAGCACCAGGCAAAGCGCCAGTACTGCGCCAACGCAGGCCATCAGGCGCAGCGAAACGCGAAAAACCTGACGCACATTAGCATAATCCTTCTGCGCCAGAAAGCCGGCGACAATAATAGAAATTGCCACCGGAATACCAGCCGCAGAAATCGCCAGCAGCAAAAGATATACCGGATATGCCATCTGGTAAAGACCGATACCTTCGCCGCCCAACAGACGTGAAAGCAGGATACGGTTCACCGAGCCGATAACCTTCACCATCAAACCTGCCAGCGTCAAAATCATCGCTCCACGCAAAAATTTATCACTGCTCATTTCCTGCTTTCACCTCCTCACATCATTTATCAACTATCAATTTTCCAATACAAGTTTAGGCAAGGTCTGCTCCAGCCAGGCCAGAGGTTCCTTCTTTGTCGCCCCTATTCTGTACGTCAGCTGCTGCTCCTGCCCGTTTTTCAAAGCCATCGTCTTCGGATGCTCCATCAGCAGCTTCAGAATAGCCTCTGGATTTACCTGCGCCTTTTCGCTAAACGTCAGACGAATAACACCCTGACGTACATTTACGCCACGGATTTTCAGCACGCGGCACAAGCCCTTAAGCGCTGCCAAACGCCAAAGCATTTCCACCTCCGGCGGCGGATTGCCGAAGCGATCAATAACTTCATCAAGCAAATCATCGCGCTGCGAATATTCCAGCTCGCTGAAACGACGATAAAGCTCCATTTTATAGCGCGGATCTGGAATATAGCTGTCCGGAATATAAGCCTCTGCCTGAATTTCCAGCACCGGCTCCGGCTCCGGCTCATCTGTCTTGCCATTTTTCAGACGCTCGATTGTTTTTTCCAGCATCTCACAATAAGCAGCAAAACCTATACCGGTAATGTGACCATGCTGCTGCGGGCCAAGCAGATTGCCGGCGCCACGGATTTCCAGGTCACGCATAGCAATCTTGAAGCCTGCGCCAAGCTCCGTAAAATCACGGATTGCCTGCAAACGCTTTTCAGCAATTTCACTCAGCGCCTTATTCGGCTGATAAACAAAATAAGCATAAGCCAGACGCGAGCTGCGTCCTACGCGGCCACGCATCTGATACAGCTGCGAAAGGCCAAAGTTATCAGCACCGTCAATAATTATCGTATTGGCCAAGGGTACATCCAGCCCATTTTCCACAATAGTAGTGCACAAAAGCACATCACAGCTGCCTTCGTAGAAGGAAAGCATAGCATCTTCCAATGCGTCCTCGCTCATCTGTCCGTGAGCAATTTTGATGCTGATGCCCGGCACCAGACGGCGCAGCTTGGCAGACAACGATTCCAAAGCACTTACACGGTTGCTGATATAGTAAATCCTGCCACCGCGGCGCAGCTCGCGCTCCAGCGCTTCCTTAATCATGCCGTCATTATATTCGCTGACATACGTTTCCACTGGCAGACGGTCTTCCGGCGGTGATTCAATAACGCTCATATCACGGCCGTTGACCAGCGCCATGTGCAGGGTACGCGGGATAGGCGTCGCTGACAGCGACAGAACGTCGATGCCAAGATGCCATTTTTTTATTTTTTCTTTTTGAGCAACACCGAAGCGCTGCTCCTCATCAATAATCAACAGTCCTAAGCTGGGGAAATTCACATCAGGCTGCAGCAGGCGGTGCGTACCGATAAGAATATCAACCTTACCATCGGCAACCTCCTGCAGAACAGTGCGTTGCTCCTTCGGCGTACAAAAACGGTTCAGCAGACGAACCTCTACACCGAAATTGCGCACGCGCTCCTTGAACGTAAGATAATGCTGCTGTGCCAGCACAGTTGTCGGCGCCAGCACCGCCACCTGCTTGCCATCAAGCACAGCCTTAAAGGCAGCACGCAGTGCCACCTCTGTCTTACCATAACCGACATCACCGCACAGCAAACGCTCCATAGGCTGCGGCTTTTCCATATCAGCTTTGATTTCTGCAATAGCCTTCAGCTGGTCAGGCGTTTCCTCATAGGGAAACGCTGCTTCAAAGTCCTTTTGCAGCTGGCAATCAGGCGAAAAAGCGTGGCCTGGCATAATCTGCCGCTGAGCGTACAAACGCAGCAGCTCCTCAGCCAGCTCTGTAATCGCCTTCGCCGCCTTAGCTGTAGTACGCTTCCAATCTGTACCGCCCATTTTAGAAAGACGCGGTACACTGCCTTCACTGCCGACATATTTATGCAACATGCCAACCTGCTCCACTGGAACATACAGCTTATCATCACCGGCATAGGCCAAAAGCAGATAATCACGGTGGATACCGTCAAGAACAACGTTTTCTACGCCTATATAACGACCGATGCCATGTACCTTATGAACAACATAATCGCCTGCCTTAATATCTGAAAAATACTGCAGCTGCTGCCCCTGGTTTTTGGTATGCAGACGTTTGCGCTTTTGCATGCCGAAAATATCATTTTCCGTCAGCAGCAGCCATTCTTCATCCCAAAAACGGAAGCCATGATCCAGATCACCATAAGTAACATTGACTACTCCCGGCTCAAAGCTCTTTTGGGCAAAATGTCCCTTCAGCCCATAGTTATGCAGATTATCAGCAAAGCCGCGAGCCTTAACGCTGCTGGAAAGCATAATCAACGGTGTAATTCCCTCTGCCAGCCAGCTCTGCAAATCTTCTACCAGCAAGTTGGTATTTTTATTATAGGGAGCTACTGCACGTACAGGTATATTCAACGTCGGCAGCTGCTGTAAATAGCTGTGTCCTAACGCCGATACCAGCATCACTCCATTAACAGCCAATCGTTCTATAATCTCCTGCTTGCCGAAAAGCTCGGCAGAATGCAGCTTATTTTCCTTATCAAGCTTTTCCAGCATGCTGAAAACATGCACCGGCTCGTCAACAACTACCAGCGTATCAGCAGCACAGTATTCGAAAATATCAGCATCATAGCTGAAGCTTTCATCCACCTTCAGCGGTGCAATCTTAACGCTGCGGAGAGTCTGCAGACTGCGCTGTGTATCAACATCAAAGCTGCGCATAGCGTCAAGCTCATTGTCAAACCATTCGATGCGTATAGGTGCGCTGGCGTTAATGGGGTACACATCCAGAATATCGCCGCGTAAGCAGAACTGTCCCAAGGCATCAACCTGCTCTGTACGCTCATAACCCAAATCCAGCAACGTAGCTGCTACAGCGCGCTGTTCATATACCTCGCCTACAGCAAGCTGCAGCGCCTTACCGGACATACCGCTCGGACGCAGCTGCTTTTGCTGCAGCGCCTCCGCTGTGATAAAGACAATGCCACGCTCCTCACCGCTCAAAAAGCGCAGTGCGGCCGCACGTCCCGCCTGCAGCTCCAGGCTCTGCGTATCTGCCTGCACACGCGGCAGGCTTACAGGATAAAGCTCCTGCATCGGTAACTCAGGGTACAGATAGTTCAGCTCGCGCCTGTAGGCACGGATTTCTTCGCGTGATGCAGTAATAAAGGCCATACTTCCCTTGCTGCCTGCAAGCTTGTCGATGGCAGCCAAAAAGACCGGCTTGCTGCTTCCAGCCAACCCGGTTAAAATACAGGCCTGTTTTTTCTTTTGATATTCGGCAGCCTGCTGTACTTCCTTAACAGCAGCAACCTTATTGACTAATAAATTTTCCATAGGCAATCTAATTGATAAATAGGGCTGTTACAAACGTAACAGCCCTATAACCGGTTTTAAAATTAAAGCTTAACAGCAAGCACCTTGCGGTCCAGGCTGTGAATAGCATCAACAAAACGTACAGTGCCGGTTTTATAACGGGCAGAAATAGTATGAGTACGTACACCATCGCCGAAGTAACGCAGACCATTCAACATGTTGCAGTTGGTAATAGCGGTAGCAGTAAACATGCAGTCATCGCCTTTTACCAGGTCATCCAGAGTCAGCACCTTATTAACATCGGTGATACCCATTTGCAGGCAACGTTGAGCTTGAGCTTCATCTTCGGGGACCAGACGAGCTTGCATATCGCCGCCCAGGCATTTAACAGCAGCAGCACCCAGAACGCCTTCCGGAGCGCCACCCTTACCAACGTACATATGCACGCCGCTGCCTTCGATACAGCATTCAACAATCGGGTTAACGTCGCCGTCAGTAATCAGGGAGATACGTGCGCCGGCTTTACGGATTTCGTCCATCAGGCCGTAATGACGTTCGCGGTCCAGCAGAACTACGTTCAGGTCGCTTACTTTACGGTCCATTGCTTTAGCAACGCGTGCCAGGTTTTCGCTGATCGGAGCATTGATATCGATGCAGCCTTTAGCACGGGGGCCAACAGCGATTTTATCCATGTACATATCAGGAGCATGCAGCAGGCAGCCACGCGGAGCGATAGCAATAACTGCGATAGCACCGTTTTGTCCTTTAGCAACCAGGTTGGTACCTTCGATCGGGTCAACAGCAATATCAACCTCAGGTCCGCCGGCACCTACTTCTTCGCCGATATACAGCATCGGTGCTTCATCCATTTCGCCTTCGCCGATAACAACGGTACCTTTAATATTTACGGTATCAAAGGCTGCACGCATAGCGTCAACAGCCAGACCGTCAGCACCGTTCTTGTCGCCTCTGCCTACAAGATGACCGCAGGCAATAGCTGCCGCCTCGGTTACACGTACAAATTCCAAAGAAAGCTCTCTGTTCATTCTTCACAACACTCCTTAATATAATTTCATATGGTAATAGCACTGCTTGTGCAGCGCAAGAGAATTAACTCTATGTCCAACCTTTATTATGACACGTTTATGCTGATTAATCAATCTAAATTTTATTTACAGCAACAGCATCAGGCAAACCTGCCACGGTAAAATGAAGACGATATACAGTAAAAACAGGCTGAATACTACGGTTACGCCCGCGCGAAAGGCATCTACAAGGTACACTGCCTCCAATGACCGCACCAGAAGATACAGCATCCACAGACAGCCGACGAGGAACAAGAAGCCTAACAGCGGTAAGCCGTTCAGTCCCATCCTGCCTGCCAGCAATGCACCCGGCGTGAGCAGCAGAAACGGCAGCGTTGTATATCCCAAAAGACAGATAAGCCCGACGGGGTCGCCTGCCAGCGCACCGAAGGTTTCCATAATGCCATGCAGCAAAAAGCCATAAAGCGCTAAAGCAGTTCCCGCAATCAGCACTGTCGCTATAATAATAGCAAAACGCACCTCCAGCGGCTCCTCCAGCAGCCAGCAGTTCGTCGCTACGCCAAAAAAGCTGAAGCTGAGGGTAAAGTAAAAAGCACTGCGCCAAAGAGAAGGCTGCTTAGCAATCGCAGCCATGCCTGCACCAGGCTCAAAAAGTACCTCAAATGTTTTGCGCCTCATAGCTCATCACCTCGTCATACCGCCAGCCGGAGCACTGCTTTGCTGCAGACTGCCAGTCAGCTGGTTCACAAGCTCCGCTTTAATCAGCTCCGCAATATGAGCGCTGAGCAAAAATTCCCAAGGCTGCTGTTTTTCCTTAACCTTAACTGGCGGCAAGCCGTCAGCACCAGGCTTAATTTTTCCCAATTCACCTGCAGCAGCCAGTGCATCATAATAATCGCCGATCTCATCTACCAGGCCCAGGTTTTTAGCCTGCAGACCGGTATAAACACGACCGTCAGCCAAGGATTTTACTTTGCTTTCTTCCATTTTACGACCAACAGCAACCGTTGTCACAAACTGCTCGTAAATTTCGTTGACAATGTTCTGCAAAATAGCCTGTTCTTCAGGCGTCATCGGTCTGTCGCTGCTCATGATATCCTTATAGGGCCCGCTTTTAATCTTGTTGCTGGTGATGCCGATTTTTTTGAACAGCTCTTCCGTATTCATATACGGCATATAAACACCAATACTGCCGGTAAGTGTAGTAGCATTAGCATAAACCTTATCGCTGGCGCAGGCTGCAATCCAATAAGCAGCACTCGCACCGGTATTACCCATAGTTGCAACTATCGGCTTTTTGGTTTTCTCCTTAAAGCGCTTCAGTTCACGTCCAACCTCTTCAGCAGCCGTAGCACTGCCGCCGCCGCTATCAATACGCAGCACCAACGCCTTTACGCTGTCGTCAGCAGCTGCCTCGCGAATCTGCTTCATAATACTGCCGCTTGTTATACCTTCAGCCTGGCTGAAAATATTATCCCTGCTGCCAGCACCGCTTGCAATCGTACCGGAAATATTAATTACAGCTACGCGGTCAGGCACAGTAACGGATTTCTCATTGTTGTTATTGCCCTTGAGCAATGAAACAACAAAGCTCAGCACAGCCAAAAGCAGCACTGCGCTGATAAAAATTTTCTTAAGCATTTAGTCACTCTCCTCCCTAATAAACTTATCGTCTGACACAAGCAAGAACTCCCCTCAGGCGAATGACTTACGGCAATTGCGCCTAAGGTGCCAAAGGGGAGTATTCTTATTTTGTCACAGCTGAGCCCAAAGCAGCATAGCGACTTCACCTAGAGAAAAGCTGAAGCACCTGACATTTTAAGCTCAACCTTTATTGATGGTGCTTTACAGCTGCACCTACAAAATCTCTGAACAACGGATGTGGATTTGTCGGACGTGATTTGAATTCCGGATGGAACTGCGCACCGAGGAACCAGGGATGCTCACTCTCAGGCAATTCCACAATCTCTACCAGACGGCCATTAGGCAGTGTGCCGCCTAGAACTAAGCCCTTGCCCACAATTTCCTCACGGAAAGCATTGTTGAACTCATAGCGATGACGATGACGTTCGTAAATCAGCTCTGCATTGTAAGCCTTGCTGGTCAGCGTATCGGGATAAACCTTACACGGATACAGTCCCAGACGCATCGTACCGCCCAAATCCTCAACATCAATCTGTTCCGGCATCAGGTCGATAACAGGATGTGTGCTGTTCGGATTGAACTCCGAGCTGTTGGCATCAGCCATACCACAGACGTGACGGGCAAATTCAATTACTGCGCACTGCATGCCCAGGCAGATACCGAAGAACGGAATCTTGTGCTCACGTGCATATTGAATAGCCTTAATCTTGCCTTCAATACCGCGGTTACCGAAGCCACCCGGCACCAGAATGCCGTCAACACCGGCCATCACCTTAGCCATATCAGTATCATCTGCTTCGATTTCTTCTGCATTTACCCAATGGATATCAAGCTCGGCTTCATTGGCAACTGCTGCATGACGCAAGGATTCGGTAATGGAAATATAAGCATCCTGCAAAGCAACATATTTGCCGACTACGGCTATAGTTACCTTCTTGTTATATTTTTTCAGAATGCGGGCCACCATATCATGCCAGCCCTGCATATCCTTCGGCTTGTCCTCCATTGCCAGCTTGCGCAGAACAATGGTATCAAGTCCCTGCTCCTCCATGAGCATCGGTACTTCGTAAATGCTTCTTGCGGTAAGGTTTTGGATAACTGCGTCCGGATCTACGTCACAGAACATAGCCATCTTTTCGCGCATTTCCTTAGAGATAGGCTTTTCGCTGCGGCAAACGATAATATCCGGAGAAATACCGATGCTGCGCAGCTCTTTTACGCTATGCTGAGTCGGTTTGGTTTTCAGCTCACCGGCTGCGGAAATATAAGGCACCAGCGTAACGTGAATATAAAGCACATCGTTCTTGCCGACATCCTTTTTTACCTGACGGATTGCTTCTAAAAACGGCAGGCTTTCAATATCGCCTACAGTGCCGCCAATTTCCGTAATAACGAAGTCGGCATTATCCTGTTGGCCTACGCGGAAAACGCGCTCTTTGATTTCATTTGTGATATGAGGAATAACCTGTACGGTACCGCCAAGATAATCGCCACGGCGTTCTTTATTTATTACACTCTGGTAAATCTTGCCCGTGGTCGTATTGGAGTTTTTGGACAGGTTGATATCAATAAAGCGTTCGTAATGTCCCAAGTCAAGGTCAGTTTCCGCACCGTCGTCGGTTACAAAAACCTCGCCATGCTGATACGGGCTCATTGTGCCCGGGTCAATATTGATATACGGGTCGAACTTTTGGATAGTAACCCTATAGCCGCGGCTTTTCAGCAAACGTCCCAGGGACGCAGCAGTGATGCCCTTGCCCAAAGAAGAAACAACGCCGCCTGTCACAAAAATGTACTTGGTATTAGTAGTCATGATTTTTAACCCCCTCAGATTACATAAAATGCTACAACATAATAAAAATATTAAATTGTATCTAAACTCACTGCAGGCGGCAAAGCCTCACGGACTCTGCCACCTGCAAAAGAATTTCTTAAATTACATTCTTTCCGGAGCAGAAACGCCCAGAATACCCAACGCATGACGGATGGTGTGGCCAACTGCCTTCACCAAAGCAATGCGGGCTTGTTGTAAATCTGTATCTGCGCCCAGAATACGGCATTGGTTATAGAAGGAGTGGAACAAAGTTGCCAGCTCGTAGGTATAGGTTGCCACATGATGTACAGCACGCTCACGGGCTGCACGGGCAAGCAGTTCCGGATATTCGCCCAGCTTTTTAACCAGTGCCAGCTCTTCTGGAGCCTGCAGAGTATCCAGCTTCAGCTCGTCCAGAGCAACTGCCTCAATGCCTGCTTCGGCAAGCTGACGGGCAATGCTGCAGATACGCGCATGAGCATATTGGATATAATAAACCGGGTTCTCATTGGATTTTTCGGTAGCCAGAGTCATATCAAAATCCAGCTGGCTGTCTAAGGAGCGCATGCAGAAGAAGTAACGTGCCGCATCAACGCCAACCTCATCCATCAGCTCGCGCAGAGTGATGGTTTCGCCGGTACGCTTGGACAGCTTAACGATATCGCCGTTGCGGTACAGGCGTACCATTTGCAGCAGCAGTACCTCCAGCTTATCGGCATCAAAGCCCAAAGCACTTACAGCAGCCTTCACGCGGGCAATATAACCGTGGTGGTCAGCGCCCCACAGGTTGATGATGCGGTCGAAGCCGCGCTCGAATTTGTTGCGGTGATATGCAATATCGGCAGCAAAGTAAGTAGAAACGCCGTTGTCACGGATAACAACGCGGTCCTTGTCATCACCGTAAGCGGTGGAATTAAACCATTTTGCGCCGTCCTTTTCATAAACGCAGCCTTTTTCCTCAAGGAATTTGCAGGCCTCGCGGATTTTGTCGGCATCATGCAATGATTGCTCGCTGAACCATACATCGAAGGTTACGCCAAAGGCTTCCAAATCCTCTTTCAGGCCTGCCAGCTTTTCTTTATAAGCAATCTCCAGGAATTTTGCCAGACGCTCTTTTTCCTCTAAAGCAACAAATTCCTTGCCATAGATTCGGATAATGCGCTGAGCGGTTTCAATGATATCATAGCCATGGTAGCCGTTTTCCGGGAAAGGAATGCCGGTCGGCATTTCGTCCAGCTGCTTAACGGTAAGGTCAGCAGGAACGCCGCCCATTTCCTCCAGCTTCAACAGCTGCAGATAACGTGCATTGACAGAAGCTGCCAGATTGTTCATCTGATTGCCGGCATCATTGATATAGTATTCGCTTTCAACATCATAGCCTGCAGCACGCAGCAGGTTAACCATAGCACTGCCGACTGCGGCACCGCGGGCATGGCCTACATGCAGCGGGCCGGTGGGGTTAGCGCTTACATATTCAACCTGAACGCGGCCCAAGCCGTTAGCAGGCAGGTTGCCGTAGCTTTCACCGGCAGCCAGAATGCCTGCCAGCAAATCAGCGGTCCAGTTTTGTTTCAGATAGAAATTGATGAAGCCGGGGCCGGCAATTTCCATTTTATCTACGGAAGCACAGTCCAGATTATCAACAACAGCCTGTGCAATCTGACGCGGTGCACAATGCAGGCTGCGGGCAGACTGCATTGCAAAGTTGGTTGCAAAATCGCCGAATTCCTTTTGCGGCGGAACCTCCAGCATAACCTCGGGCAAAGTACCCGGTTTCAAAGTGCCATTATCGATAGCTTTTTGCGCTGCATCTTTAATGGCAGCGGCTAATAAATCCTTTATATCCAAAGCAAAATCTCTCCTTCTCTTTATTTATTGCTTATTTTGTTTCGTAAATAGGGTCATTAGTCAGTTCAACGCCCAGCTTTTTGAATACCTTGAAATCTCCCTCTGTCAGCATAACGGTGGAATGTGCCTGACAGCCCTTCAGCTCCGGCAGCTTTTCCAGCGCCAGCTTAGCCAGACTGTCCGTTGCGGCACACATGGAAAGCGCTATCAGCACCTCATCCATATGCAGACGCGGATTGCTGCTGCCAAGGTAGCGTGTTTTCAGATTCTGAATCGGGTTAATGTAGGTCGGCGAAATCAGGTGCATTTCATCCGCAATACCACCCAGTTCCTTAATAGCGTTCAGCAAAACAGCACTGGCAGGTCCCAGCAAATCCGTAGTTTTGCCGGTAACGATTCTGCCATCGTCAAGCTCCAGCGCAATAACAGCGCACTTGCGTTCTTCCGCAACCTGCTTGGCTACGGTAACAACGCGGCGGTCATTTACGCTGACCTTAGCCTGCTTCATCAGCAGCTCCAGCGTATAAACCTCCTGCTTGCTGGCCTCATCCAATGCCAAACGGTTCAGGGACTGATAATAGCGGCGGATAATTTCCTGACGGGAAGCCTCACAGCAGACCTCATCATCACAGATGCAGTTGCCTGCCATATTAACACCCATATCAGTAGGCGATTTGTACGGGCAATAGCCGTAAATACCTTCAAAGATTGCTGCAAGTACGGGATAAATTTCAACGTCACGGTTATAATTTACCGTGGTTACGCCATAAGCCTCCAAATGGAAGGGGTCAATCATATTAACGTCCTGTAAATCCGCAGTAGCAGCCTCATAAGCCATGTTTACAGGATGCTTCAAAGGCAGATTCCAGATGGGGAAGGTTTCGAATTTAGCATAACCGGCCTTAATGCCGCGTTTGTTTTCATGATACAGCTGCGACAGACAGGTAGCCATCTTGCCGCTGCCAGGACCGGGAGCAGTTACAACTACCAGCGGACGTGTAGTTTCTACATAATCGTTCTGTCCATAGCCCGCATCGCTGACAATATGCTCCACATTATGCGGATAGCCTTCAATCGGATAATGGTAATAAACCTTGATATCCAAAGCCTCCAGCTTATTCTTGAAGCTTTCGATGGATTTCTGCCCCTTATATTGCGTAATAACAACGCTGCTGACATAAAGTCCCTTAGAACGGTAAACCTTTACCAGACGCAGTACGTCCAAATCGTAGGTCAGACCTAAATCGTGACGCACCTTGTTATTTTCAATATCATCGGCATTGATGGAAATAATCATCTCTGCCTGATCCGCAAGCTGCAGGAGCATCTGCAGCTTACTGTCCGGAGCAAAGCCCGGCAGTACGCGGGAAGCATGGTAATCATCAAACAGCTTGCCGCCGAATTCCAGATAAAGCTTATCGCCGAATTTACTGATGCGCTCTCTGATATGCTCAGATTGCATGGTCAAATATTTTTGATTATCAAAACCTATTTTCATATTAAATTTCCTCAACCTCAATTAAAATCTTCATCTCGCCGTAAGGCTTCTCATCGTGATACAGTGTATATTCCATTTCCAGCTCCCACATGCCGTTGCGGAAATGGGTATATACATAGCTTGTTTCCGTCGTCAGAGGAATTTTCATATAAGGTGTCTGATAAAGGCTTTTATCTACATATCCACGGCGGAATTCCTGTCTGTGATCTACGCTGCCGCTACGCATGACTATAACGTGCTCATCATCCCATTTCAGCGTTGTCTTCGTGTTATCCAGACCGGACTGTTCATCCTCCTTATAGATTACATAGTATTTGCCGCCCTTTTCCGTCATCATACCCGTATACTTTTGTTCAGAAGCCTGAGCCTCACTACCCTCATCCTTCGTTGTACTCAAAATACGAATTTTTACCGGCTGCATAGTACGTGCCTCCATAAACAAGATAGAGCCTGCACCGTTTCGCCACACCATTATGATCGAAAGGTCGCAAGCCCTGCAAGATTTTTGTCAATCTAATGCCATTAAACTTTTCTGCACTAAAAGACCTCTTATATTCTTCAATATTATATAACAGCTATAAAGCACAGTCAAGAAATAGCATAAGGAAGTGCGCCATTTCCCCTAGCAACAGATCTAAAAATTCAACCAAAAACGACAGAGTATACTGCCATAGTATAGCTCTGTCGTCAGTTTTTATCTGAAATTTTATTTTTTAGCTTCTTCCTTAGCTGCTTCTTTTTGTTGCGGGAGCATTACACTGAAATCATGCAACAAAGGTTTCTCGCCGTTCAGCTTGAAAAGATATACGAAGCGGGCAGCCGGTTTTTTCTCTGCAGCAACCTGATACAGCAGCACGTCTGCACCATTGTGTTTTTCAACAACAAGCAGTTGGTTGGTAGTCAGCTTACCAAAATCCTTAGCCAGCTGTGCCTGCAGGTTAGTATAAGCCTTTTCATCCCAGTTTTTTTGCATATCCTCTGTCATCATAGAGGTAATGGCCTTATAATTGCCGCCACTGATAAACTTAGCTGCAATTGCCTCCTCGGAGTCCAGCACCTTGCCGTTAGATGCGCTGCAAACTGCGCTGAAAGCCAACATCATAACCATTGTAACCAGCATTAATATTTTTTTCATGGAAAACTCTCCTCCCATATGCTTAATATGTGTTTAATTATAGTCTTTCGCGCCTGCAAGTGCAAGCACTGCCATAAAAACTTTACAATCTTATTTACATTGCTTCACGAAGCCAAAGCAATTACAGATTTTTATTCTTCCACTCCGTCAGCTGACTGCTGAAGGCTTCCCACTGCTGCGGCAACGCTTCCAGCGCTGCATCGGCCTTGGCCTGCTCCCAGCCGCTGAACAAGGCTGCTTCATAGCGCAGCTCTTTGATTTTGGGATGTGCCGCCACCAGCTTCTCTACCATCATGGTGTTGATATAATCATCGTGCAACAGACCCAGCATATCCTGCAGATACTTCAGACTGCGCAAAAGGCGTGCTTCCGGAGCCAGCTCCGGCACGCTCTGCAGCGCATAGCGGAAGCGTTTGAGCTTGATGCGAATGCGATGCAGCTGCTCCATATTATGCAGGTCAGGATATTTTTCCGGTAACTCCAATAGCTTATTATACCAATTACCAAAACGACGCGACAAAAACTCTGCCAATGTCAGCTCCCTTTCCGGCGCAGGCACACTGTACAGCCACAAAAGCAATTGAGCCAGCTCCAGAGTCAGACGATTCAGCCGCAGTCCGCGCAGCGCCTTAGCTGCGGCTGCACCGCGCAACTGTGTCAAAAGCTCCGTAAGTTGCGGCAGTGCGGCTTCCTGCTGCTCATGGCTGCGCTGCAGACGCGAGCAGATTTGCAGCGCCACATCGTACTCCCGCACATCACCTAAAAGATTGGTGCGTGCCTTCAGCACTCCCTGCCAATGCACCGCATCCTGCTCAGGCAAGAGCGGCTTGCACAGCGTCAGCAGTGAGCGCAAGCGCCTGAGCTTGACGCGCAGCTGACGCATCAGGCTGCGTTCCGGGCCGCGGCTCAAAACCTCCTGCCACAGCTTGCTTACATAATAAACCTGCCACGGAAGATGGCAATACAAAAGACTCATAGCACTGTCCGCATCGTAGGCGGCCAGCTGCTTTTGGTCGAAGCAGCCGCGCAGTTGGTCCAGTCGCTGCGAAAAATCCGCCTCCTCCAGCACAAATTTTGTTTTGGAGGCCAGCAGCTTCTGCAGCAGACTGTCAACAGCTTTTGCCGCTTCTGCATTATGACATTCAAATTCAATAATAATATCCGCTATCGCCAACAGCTTGTCGCTAACCAGCAGTGTACCCCAGTCACAATACAAGCGCACACCGTCAATATTTTCCGGCGTAAAACGCGTCAGGCGATATTTGTACATATCATTATCATTAAAATATTTTTCTTTGATTTTTACATTGACGGTACTGCCAGGCAGCAGCCTTTTCGCAAGATTAAGCAGCTGCGCCTGGTTTTTTACTTCCAGCCCATGCAGACACAGCTTTTGTTTCATGTCATCTACCTCCCGGACCTTAACGCTTATTTATGCGCTTATTTGTTCTTCGGTACAATTTCCAGCCAATAATTATCAGGATCGGTAATAAAGTAAATTCCCATAGCAGGATTTTCGTAGCAAATGCAGCCCATTTCCTTATGCTTAGCATGCGCTGCTTCGTAATCATCTGCCAAAAATGCCAGATGGAATTCATTTTCGCCCAGATTATAAGCCTCCTTGCGGTCACGCAGCCAGGTAAGCTCCAACAGATGCGGAGTTTTGCCGTCCGTCAGATATACCAGCATAAAACTGCCGTCCGCAGCCACCTTACGGTGATCCTCCTTCAGGCCCAAAGCCTCCTCGTAAAACTTCAGGCTTTTTTCCAAATCCAACACGTTAAAGTTATTATGTGCGAAAGTAAATTCCATATTGTACACCTCTCATTAAATTATATATTTTAAAAAAACACTACCTGCTTCAAGAGCAGTGCAGCTAAAGCAATACCTGCTGCCAGTTTTCCCATAATCGCTAAAAAGCGCATTTTTGCTGCCGTCCAGGCCAAATGCATAGCATCAGCCGAAATACCTGTACGCGCCAGCTCATAGGCAAACGCAGCCGCAAAGGCACCTGCCATACCGCCGAGCAACGAGCCTAATATCGGAAAAATCAATGTACCGAGCAGAGTGCCGGCAAAGCTTCCCAAGGCAATGAAAATAACCGCGAACCAAGACACTTTACTGCGTTTGATGCCGAAAAGGCCGACGCAGAACTCCCAAAATTCACCCAAAGCATAAATGAGCACCATAGCAGACAGCAGTCTGCCGTTAAAATAAAGTACCTCATCAAAAAAAGCAAACATCAACGATGTCAGTAAAAGCAAAGTATTTCCCGGAAGGTCGAATATTGTCAGTATCGGTCCCGATATAGCTATGAAGATTGCAAATGTACGCTCAACCAGCAGTTCCATAACATGCCTCCGTCTATTTATATTGTATTAATTATACCACATCCATAAACATACAAGTTTACTAAAGTGTCACGAGAATTAGAAATAAATGTAAAATCGTTGTGCGGTATCGCAGAAAATGCTAAAATTAGTTATGCTGAAAAACTCTTAACCAAGGAGGTTCCCTCGTGAACGATATATTGCTTACTCTTAAACCCTGGTACCCTTCCATAAGTGCCTTTCTTTTCTTTACCGTTGTCCGCTACATCTATAAAAACTTTTTCATCCGCCTTTTACGCCGTCTGAATAACAAGGTATCCTTCGGCTACGGCGAGGATTTTCTTAACGCCTTCGAAACACCTATCAATATTGCGCTCTTTATTATCGCGTTCTATGCGGCAATCAACCTGTCGCCGTTGGCATCAGTACACGATTTCAGCTTTACCGATCGCATTCTGCGCACAATCATTGTCACCAACTTTTTTTGGGGCCTGTATAACCTGATTAATACAACGCACGGCGTTTTCTTCGATTTGCTGGAAAGATTCGGTATCCAGACCGATGAAGCTATCGCCAACATTCTAGCGACTGTTTTCCGTATGATTATTATCATGCTGGGCTTTGTAACCGTAGCCCGCGAATGGAATTACGATATCAGCGCCTTTATCGCCTCCCTCAGTATCGGCTCTTTGGCTGTTGCATTTGCAGCCAAGGATGCGTTGGCCAATGTTTTCGGCAGTATGATAATCCTGCTCGACAAGCCCTTTAAAATCGGCGACTGGATTAAAGCCAACGGCATCGAGGGCATCGTTGAAAGCGTTTCCTTCCGCAGCACCTGTATCCGCACCTTTCCGCAGGAGCTTGTTTATATTCCGAACTCTCTCCTCAGCAACGTTGCGCGAACGCCGCCGCATCGACTTTACGCTTGGCCTGACCTACGGTACAACGGCTGCCCAAATCGAGGAATTTATCTTCAAGCTGAAAAATTATCTGGAGGATCTCACGCTTATTGACGAAAATGATGTACGCGTTCATTTTCTCACCTATAACAGCAGTAGCCTTGATATCCGTGTTGTCTGCTACGCCAAAACAGGCAAGCACCTCGAATACCTCAACATTATGCAGGAAATCAACCTGCATACCTTGGAGCTGCTGGAAGAAGTGGGCGTAAGCTGCGCCTTCCCCAGCACCAGTCTTTATTTTGAAACTCCGCTGCAGGAAAATGTTACCGAACAGCCTGCCAAAGCACACGCCGAAGCTGATAAGCCAAAAGATAACAGCACCTCTGCCGGCTGCTAATTCACTATTATTTTGCAGAAAAATTTTGCAAACTGAGTTATAATAAAATAAAGAATAATTTTCTATTTTATCTCAGTTTACATTGACAGGAGGCTGCCTATGACTAACAACATTAAGCAAGCGATTATTATCGGCGGCGGTCCCGCCGGAGTAAGTGCCGCTCTTTATCTGGCGCGCGCCGGTCAAAAGGTATGCATCATTGAAAACGGACCCGGCGCACTGGCCAAGGCACATAAAATCGACAACTATTACGGCATTGCCGCTTCCGGAGCCAAGCTCTATGCAGCAGGACTGGAACAGGCACGCTCGCTGGGCGTAGAAATTTTGCAGGATGAGGTTCTCGGCGTTGAATACACTGACCGCTTCACACTTAGCTTAAAGAATACGGCCGAGCAGCTGCAGACAGAAGCACTTATTCTGGCTACCGGCAGCAAGAATATTACGCTCAACCTTCCCGGACTTATCGAGCTGGAGGGCAAGGGCATAAGCTATTGCGCCGTCTGCGACGGCTTCTTCTTCCGCAAAAAGCGGGTGGCGGTTTTAGGCAACGGTGCCTACGCTCTGCATGAGGCAGCTTATCTTAAACAGCTGGCAGGCAGCGTCACCATCCTGACCAACGGACAACGCGGCGACACAGCCAAGGCTGCAGGCTTTGAGGTAACCACCTCTGTGCTGCAGGCAGTAGAAGGCAACGGCAAGCTCAGCAGCATCCGCTTTACCGACGGCAGCACGCTGGCCGTCGACGGCTTGTTCATCGCTCTTGGCACAGCAGACAGCACCGATATGGCGCGCAAGCTCGGCGCAGAGCTGAACGGACGCTTCATCCGTATCGATGGCGACGGAGCGACTAACATCCCCGGACTTTTCGCTGCCGGCGACTGCACAGGTGGACTGATGCAGGTGGCTAAGGCAGTACACGAAGGCGCACGCGCCGGCCTGACAGCGTTAAAGTTTTTGCGCCAACATAAGACAGACGAAAACAGCAATAAATAACCAAAAGTTTTATCAAAACACCTAAGGAGTGATAATTATGGCATTAGAAATTACTACAGCAAACTTTGAGCAGGAGGTTACCAACTCTACCCAAACAGTTCTCGTTGATTTTTGGGCATCCTGGTGCGGCCCCTGCCGTATGCAAGCTCCGATTCTGGAAGCCTTCGCTCAGGAGCACAGCGATATCAAGATTACCAAATGCAACGTTGATGATAATCCGGAGCTGGCAGAAAAATTTGCTATCATGAGCATCCCCAGCCTGTTGGTTTTCAAAAGCGGCAAGCTGGTAAAATCCGCAGTCGGCCTGCACGATAAGGAAGCGTTGGCAGCACTGGTAAAATAATTTCTTGACGAAAAAATCCCGGTTATGGTTTTTGAAGAAGCCATGCCGGGATTTTCTTTGTTTTTAGGCATAAAAAGAACTCCCTACGAAGCACTGCATAAGCAGGTCACATAGAGAGTTCTTTATTTTTTCTTTTTAGCGTGCCGCTTACGCAGCACGGCTTATTTTTTAATTAAGCAAGAGTTTTATTCCTTGCCTGCCAGCTTTTTGTAGCCGTCCAGACGAGTCATTGCGTCCTTCTCGGTCTTTTCGAACAATGCTTCCGCTGTATCCGGGAACATCTTCTGCAGGGAGCTGAAACGAACTTCGCCCATGAGGAAATCACGGAAGTTTGCGGTAGGCTCTTTGCTGTCCAGAATGAACGGATTCTTGCCTTGCTCCTTCAGTTCCGGATTGAAGCGGTAGGTTGCCCAGTAACCGCAGTCAACAGCACGTTTTTCTTCGAGCTGGCTGCAGCCCATGCCAACCTTCAGGCCGTGGTTGATGCAAGGTGCGTAAGCAATAATCAGGGACGGACCATCATAAGCCTCTGCTTCGGCAATAGCCTTAAGAGTCTGGTTCTTGTCGGCGCCCATAGCAACCTGCGCAACATATACATAGCCGTAGCTCATAGCCATCATGCCAAGGTCTTTCTTCTTGGTCTTTTTGCCGCTGGCAGCAAATTTAGCGATTGCCGCAGTCGGAGTAGATTTGGAGGATTGACCGCCGGTGTTGGAATATACCTCGGTATCGAATACCATAACATTGACATTCTCGCCGGATGCCAGTACATGATCCAGACCGCCGTAGCCGATATCATAAGCCCAGCCGTCGCCGCCGAAGATCCAGTGGCTGCGTTTAACGAAGAATTGCTTTTCGTCATACAGAGCAGCGCATTTATCGCAGTTGTCTTTGTATTTTTCCAGTACAGCAGTCAGCGCTTCGGCACGCTCACGGGTGCCTTCGCTGTCGTTGACATGCTCCAGCCAATCGGTCAGCGCAGCCTTGAGATCCTCAGGCAGCTCGCCTTCCAGCATAGCATTTACCATGTCTTCTACACGCTCACGGGATTTTTTAACGCCCAGGAACATACCTAAGCCATATTCAGCGTTATCCTCGAACAGGGAGTTTGCCCAGCTCGGACCATGACCCTTGCAGTTTTTGGTGTACGGCATGGACGGAGCGGATGCACCCCAGATAGAGGTACAGCCGGTTGCATTGGCAATCATCATACGGTCGCCAACCAGCTGGGTTACGAGCTTAGCATACGGAGTTTCGCCGCAGCCTGCGCACGCACCGCTGAACTCAAGCAGCGGCTGCTCGAACTGAATACCCTTCATGGTCTTCTTGTTGAGCGGATTTGCCTTAGGAGCAACATCCTTCTGGCTGTATTCCCATGCAGCAGCTTTATCAAGCTGAGTATCGAGCGGTTTCATAACGAGAGCCTTGCCCTTCGGAGCCGGGCATACCTGAGCGCAGTTGCCGCAGCCGGTGCAATCCAGCGGGGAGATGCTCATGCTGAACATCAGGCCTTTAGCGCCGATAGCAGGCTTGCTCGACAGAGTTGCCGGAGCCTTGGCAGCTTCTTCCTCGGTCATGAGAACCGGACGGATAGCAGCATGCGGGCAAACGAAGGCGCACTGGTTACATTGGATACAGGTGTCCATCTGCCATTCCGGTACGTCGATAGCGATGCCGCGTTTTTCGTAAGCAGCAGTACCGCTCGGGAAGGTGCCGTCTGCATAATCAGCAAAAGCACTTACCGGCAGCTTATCGCCTTCCAGCTTGTTCATCGGAACGAGCAGCTTGTCAATGAACTCGTTGCCGGTTGCAGCTTCGGCAGCAGTATCGCCGGCCTCAGCCCAGCTTGCGGGAACGTCAACGGCAACAATAGCATCAATGCCTTTGTCGATAGCAGCATTGTTCATGTCGACAATGTTCTGGCCTTTCTTGCCGTAGGAATGCTCAACAGCATCCTTCAGGTATTTAACAGCGTCAGCCAGAGGAATAATATCAGCCAGCTTGAAGAAAGCAGACTGCATAATCATGTTGATGCGGCCGCCCAGACCGATTTCCTGAGCAATCTTAACAGCATCAATGATGTAAAATTTGATATCGTTTTTAGCGATGTAGCGTTTGAGCTGACCGGGCAGCTGTGCGTCGAGCTCCTCAGCGCTCCAGTTGCAGTTGAGCAGGAAGGTGCCGCCTTTTTTCAGGCCTGCGGTTACATCATATTTATGAACATAGGACTGATTGTGTACTGCAACAAAATCGGCAGCATCAATCAGGTACGGTGCCATAATCGGGGTATGACCGAAGCGCAGATGGGAAACAGTTACGCCGCCGGATTTTTTACTGTCGTAGGAGAAGTAGCCTTGAGCGTACATATCGGTGTGGTCACCGATGATTTTGATAGCACTCTTGTTGGCGCCAACGGTACCATCACTGCCCAGACCCCAGAATTTGCAGCCCTTAGTGCCTGCAGGAGTTACGTCAATGCCTGCGACGCACGGCAGAGAGGTGTTGGTTACGTCATCAGTAATGCTGATGGTGAAGTTGTTTTTCGGTTCTGCACTTGCCAGATTATCGAACACAGCTACGATATCGCCTGGCAGCAGGTCTTTGGAGCCTAAGCCGTAACGGCCGCCGATAATCATAGGCTTGCGGTCGCTTGCATAGAAGGCAGCACGTACATCAAGATACAGCGGTTCGCCGAAAGCGCCCGGTTCTTTGGTGCGGTCCAATACAGCGATACGTTTTACGCTTTGCGGAATTGCGCCCATGAAGTGCTCGATGCTGAACGGACGATACAGGTGAACTACGAGTACGCCAACCTTTTTGCCCTCTGCGTTGAGCTTTTCAACAACAGTGCGGACGGTTTCGGAAGCAGAGCCCATGATGATGATGATATCTTCTGCATCCTCAGCGCCGTAATAATTGAACAGATGATATTCACGGCCGGTCAGCTTGCTGATTTCGCCCATGTAATTCTCTACGATTTCCGGCAGAGCATTGTAATAGGTGTTAACAGCCTCACGAGTCTGGAAGTAAATATCCGGGTTTTGTGCGGTGCCGCGGATAACAGGATTATCCGGGTTCAGGCCGCGTTTACGGAATGCATCTACCGCATCCTTATCCAGCAGCTTTTCAAGATTAGCATAATCCATAACCTCAATCTTCTGGATTTCGTGGGAGGTACGGAAGCCGTCGAAGAAGTTCAGGAACGGTACGCGACCTTTGATAGCACTCAAATGTGCTACGCCTGCCAGATCCATAACCTCTTGTACGCTGCCTTCAGCCAGCAATGCAAAGCCGGTCTGACGGGTAGCCATAACGTCCTGATGGTCACCGAAGATAGACAGAGAGCTTGTTGCCAGAGCACGTGCGGAAACGTGGAAAACTGCGGGCAGCAGCTCGCCGGCCATTTTATACATATTAGGAATCATCAAAAGCAAGCCTTGAGATGCGGTGTAGGTAGTAGTCAGCGCACCTGCCTGCAGAGAGCCGTGAACTGCGCCGGAGGCACCTGCCTCGGACTGCATTTCCATCAGCTTTACGGTTTGCCCGAAAATGTTCTTTTTGCCTTGGGCAGCCCATTCATCGACAACCTCAGCCATCGGTGAGGACGGAGTAATAGGATAAATTGCAGCAACATCGGTAAATGCGTAGGAAATATACGCAGCAGCTGTGTTGCCGTCCATTGTTTTCATTTTTACCATTGGATTCCCTTCTTTCTTGAAATCACAAAATTACTTGACCTTAATTTTTACAGGAAAAACTTTCCGGTTCATATAATTAGTATACACTACTCAGCCTTGTTTGTAAAATATCTGCATAAATGTATACAGCATTTTTGCGTAAATAAAATGTGAAAAAAGATGCCGCCGGTTAAGCAGCATCTTGAAAATATTTATGCTTCCAGATAAATCGCACTGTCAAGCTTTTCGGTCACATAGCCGATAATCCGCGTGCTCGGAGCAACAGTCCGCAGCTCTGCCAGACAAGCTTCCGCCTCCGCCGCAGGAACAGCACACAGCAGGCCTCCGCTCGTCTGCGGGTCGTAAAAAATATCCTGCAGCGCACGCGCGACAGCTCCCACAACGCGCACACCTGCTTCGGCAAAATCACGGTTGCGATAGGCGCCGGCAGGAATAAAGCCCATATCCGCCATCTCGTATGCTTCCTCGTGATAGGGCACAGCCGGCGCCTTCAGGTGCACGGTAACGCCGCTGCCCTGCGCCATCTCCAGACTGTGGCCCAAAAGTGCAAAGCCTGTCACGTCGGTGCAGGCATGCACGCTGTAGTTCACAAGCACCTCATGCGCATATTTATTGAGCGTACTCATCTGCACATACAGCTTATCGAGCAGCTCCTGCTCTACTAAGCCGGCCTTTGCCGCCGTCGTCAGAATGCCTACGCCCAAAGGCTTTGTCAGCAGCAGTACGTCACCGGGTTGCGCGCCGCTGTTCGTCCACACATTTTCAGGCTTCACAAAGCCTGTCACCGCCAAGCCATAAATCGGCACCGTGAATGGTGTGGCCGCCGGTAATAATCGCACCTGCTTCATAGGCCTTGGCATAGCCGCCGCGCAAAATCTCCTGCACGGTTGCCTTGTCCATTTTCTCGGGAATGCACATGATATTCAGCGCCAGCTTCGGTTCACCGCCCATAGCATAAACATCACTCAGAGCGTTCGTCGCCGCAATCTGTCCATACATAAACGGATCGTCGACAATCGGCGGAAAGAAATCCGTTGTCTGCACAATCGCCAGCTCGTCACTCACACGATAAACACTGGCATCATCGCTTTTATCGTAGCCTACCAAAAGATTAGCATCATAATGCGTCTGAAAGCCCTCCAGCAAATTGCACAGCGTACCGGCACCCACCTTGGCACCGCAGCCCGCACAGCTCGCCAGCTTCGTCAGTTTTACTTCGTTTTCCATAGCTCAAACCTCCGCTTATTCGGCAGCAGTATACAAAACCTCGTAGCCATTCTCCCGCTCACGCACTATCTGCTCCAGCTCCGGTGTCTGCAAAGACGCTGCATCTTCCAGCGCCTCTGTTTTAAAAAATACGCAGGTACCGCAGCTGCTGCTCAGGCTGCGCGGCACAGGACGCACCTGCGCCTGCCAGCCGCGCTCCGCGCAAAGATGCTGAAAGCGCACCGCACCGAAGTGCGAAAAGAACGTTGCAATATACTGCATCATTTGCTCAGGGACAGAGTAAATTCGCCGTCCTGCTCCGTTACCGCAACCTTATAGCCCTGATGCTGTGCGTAGCGTGTTACATTTTCCTTGGAGGTATTATTATCCACGATTACCTCATAATCAGCCTCGCCGCTCATCATCGCCTGACGCGTCAGGATAACAGGTTCGGGACAGGAAAGTCCTCTTGCATCAATAGTTTTCATAGCGTTTCCTCACTTTTTATATGTATTCATATAAGCAATCACAGTAACAACAACAATACCGATAACAACAGCAATCTGACCGTTGGCAGTGGGACCGTTCCCGCTGGAGGCCAGGCCGAAGTTATGCGCAAAGGCCGCGCCCACGATAAAGCCCAGCAGAGTTACTGCACTGTCGGAGTTGCCTTCGCCGGACAGCACCAGCTGACGCATCGGGCAACCGCCCAAGAGTACGCAGGCAAAACCCGCCAAGAAAAGTCCCAGCACGTTCCACAGCGCATCAGTGTGCGCAATAGGCTGCGCTGCAAAGCCCACCTTGAAAAAGGCACCGCCGGTTACAGAGGTCAGCACAACATTGCAGGCAGCAGCTGCCGCAACAACAGCCACAAAGCCCCACAGCATTTTAGTTTCTCTAAAGAGAATAAAATCGCGGATACCGGCAATCATGCAGAAGCGTGTGCGCTGCGTAAGATAACCGACTGCCACTGCAGCAATCAGGCTCACAGCAACAGCCGCATGCTTGGCACCGGGGCCGCCACCCGCCTTGGTAAAGTGTATGAAGGCCGGTGCGGCAACGAGCAGCACCAACAGTACAACGGCAATCACCGACATCATGCTGCCTTCCGCCGCAGTCATCTTATAGGTACGCTTCAGGCTGTAGCCTCGGTTCAGAAAGAAAATGCCGGCATAAATGCCTGCCGCAAAGCCAACCAGACCGACAACAGCGTTCAAATCACCGCCGGCAATACGCAGCAGCATTCTGAACGGGCAGCCCAAAAACATCAGACAGCCGATCATCGCAAAAAAGCCCAGCACAAAACGTGTCAGCGGAGAGCTGCCGCCCTTCGGCGAAAATTCTCCGTGCAGATATGCAGCACCCAGCGCGCCCAGCACCAGACCGCTGATTTCCGGACGAATGTACTGCACAGCCTTGGCGGCATGCAAGCCCAAGCCACCAGCAGTATCACGCAAAAAACAGGCAATACACAGGCCCATGTTGGCCGGATTGCCGAAAAACACCAGCATTGCTGCCACCAGGCCGATAACCGCACCTGTTGCAACAATCGTTACTTGTTCATTTTTCATAAAAAACCTCCCCAAAATATTTCTTCGACAAAAGTATATCATAGCCCACATGCTTATACCAATATCATTTATAGATAAAGCTGATTGATTTATTAGCTTTTCAGATAATTATATGATAGAATAGGCGTAACATGAGGAGGCACGGAAAATGCAGCAAATTTATCTCGACAACGCCAGCACTACCTTTCCCAAACCACAGGCAGTTGCTGACGCAGTTTATCAATATATTACACATGCAGGCACCAACATCAGCCGCGGTACCTGCGCGACCAATACCGAGGACCTTGTTTTTGCCACCCGCGAGCAGCTTTGCCGCTTTTTCGGCGGCGAGGACAGCAAAAATGTTGTCTTTACGAAGAACATTACCGAAAGCCTGAATATCATCATCAAAGGACTGCTGCACAACGGCGACCATGTGCTTGTTACCGCTATGGAGCACAACGCCGTTATGCGTCCGCTCCAGCAAATCGGCACAGAGCTTACGACTGACAACGCTCTCACCGATGCCATCACCTTCAGCCGCGTCCCCTGCGACGCGGAGGGAACGCTGCGTTTAGACGCTTTACCGCAACTTGTGCGCCCCAACACCAAAGCAATCATCATGACGCACGCCAGCAATGTCTGCGGCACGCTGCAGCCCTTGGCGGCAATCGGCAGCTTCTGTCACAAGCATAACCTGAAATTCATCGTCGACAGTGCGCAAAGTGCCGGCGTCGTTCCCATCAACATGCAGAAAATGCACATCGACGCTCTCGCCTTTACGGGCCACAAGGGCCTCCTGGCACCGCAGGGCATCGGCGGTTTTGTGCTGCGTGAAAGCATGATTGACGAAATAACACCGCTCATTGTCGGCGGCACCGGCAGCCTCAGCCATACGGAGCACACTCCCCGCTTCATGCCGGATAAATTTGAGGCAGGCACGCTCAACCTGCCGGGCATCGCCGGCCTGCATGCTTCCCTCAGCTGGCTACAGCAGCAGGGCATTGATAAAATCCGCACGCATGAGCTTACGCTTACGCAGCAGTTTTTAGACGGATTACAGCAATTAGAAGCGCAAAACTTATTGCGCATCGTCGGCAAAAGGGACTGCAGCGAGCGCGTAGGTGTTGTTTCTATCAGTACAGATATAACAGATATCGCAGAACTGGCCTTCATCCTAGCGGACAAATACGCCATTGCTACGCGCGTAGGCCTGCACTGCGCCCCCAACGCCCACAAAACGCTCGGAACCTATCCCACGGGTACACTGCGCTTTTCCTTCGGCTGGAACAATACTGCAGAGGAAGTCAATGTTGCCCTGCAAGCATTGAAAGAGGTGCTCGCCCATGGACTTTAAACAGTTGCAAAGCTTTGTCACCGTAGTGCAGGAGGAAAGCTTCACGCAGGCTGCAGGCAGGCTCTTCGTATCGCAATCCACCGTCAGCACGCATATCCACCAGCTGGAAAGCGAGCTTAACACCAAGCTGATTCTGCGTACCACCAAAAGCCTGCAGATAACACCCAAGGGACGCGAGCTTTACGAATACGCACTGAATATTCTGGAGTTAAAGGAGCGCATGATTCAGGCCTGCTCCATCGAAAGCCGGCGCATCATCCACCTCGGCGCCTCCACCATCCCCTCAGCTTATATCCTGCCGCAGCTTTTGGCGGACTTCGGCAAATTGCATCAAGATATTTACTTCATCATTCACCAGAGCGACAGTCAAGGAATCATCAACGGCCTGAAGGACGGCCTGTTCAACCTTGGATTTATCGGCATGAGCTGCGAGGACAGCGACTTCTGCTGCCAGCCCTTCTGCAAGGACCGCATGGTAGTCATAACTCCGGTCAACGAGCATTTTCTGCAGTATAAGCAGCAAAAGGAAAATGTGCTGCCGGAGCTTTTACGAGAGCCGCTGATTCTGCGCGAAAAGGGCAGTGGCAGCAAAAAAATGGCCGACAACTTTCTGGCGCACAGCGGTATTTCCGAGGACGAGCTGCAGATTATTGCCCGCGTCAACGATCAGGAAACAATCAAAAACCTTGTCGCCGGCGGTATGGGAATTTCCATTATCTCGGAAAAGGCGGCGCACAACTTTCTACTGGAAAAACGTTTGTTGGCCTTTGAGCTGCCGCAGGCTTTTTCCGAACGCAGCCTCTATCTCATCTACCGCAAAAATTATCTGCTGCCAAGCTACGTCAAGGAGTTTCTCGGCTTCATCAGCCAAAGCAAATTATAAGCATAACAAAACGAGTACGCACAGGACGAACCCTTGCGTACTCGTTAATTTTTGCATATTTACTTGACGATTGTCACAGGCACATCAGCGTTTTCCGCGATGACGCTGCTGACACTATTGCGGAACAAGCCTTCCAAAACTCCCATGCCTCTGCTGCCCAGCACGATACCGTCACAATCCTGCTCACCTACAGCACGCAGGATGCTTTCGGCAATATTGTTGTCGTTTTCCAGCAAATAGGTGCAGTCAATGTTCTTGCCGCTGAGAATCGCATGTGCGGCATCAAGCACTTCGTCACCCATCTGAGCATACAGGCAATCGCTTCCAAATTCCACAATATGCTGTTTCATTCTGCCGGAAACCACCGTCATAATTACCAGCGAGCCGCGCGTATAGCTTACAAGCTCACAGGCATATTCCAATGCTCTCCAGGAATGCTCCGTACCGTCAATAGGTACAAGAATGCGTTTCAGCATTTTATTTTACAATCAGCACAGGTACATTTGCATATTGAGCAACCTTAGAGCTTACGCTGCCAAGGAAGAATTCAGCAATACCGGAAAGGCCACGGCTGCCGATGATGATTGCATCTGCGCCGGTCTTTTTAGCCATAGCGATGATGCGTTCGGACGGATGGCCAACCTCCAGACTGAATTTGGTTTCGCCTTCGTAGGTGCTCAGACGCTCCTGCGCCATTTCGAGAACCTTGTCACCGATTTTCTCCAGCTCACTGTTGCCTTGGCTTACAGTTGCATGATCCAGAGGCACTGCCAGCAAAGCAGCATTATTATATGGTTGGATTACATTGATTACATGCAGTTCACCGCCAAACTTTTTGCCAAGCTCTACAGCAGTATCCAGTGCTCTCCAGGAGCCTTCACTGCCATCTACAGGAACAAGAATCTTTTTAAACATAACAACGCACCTCCATAATAATGCACATGTTGTAATTTATTTATTATATTTTTTACAAGAAGAGGCTTTTTTTCTTCTTACGTTATATATTCTGCTTTAACACAAAAATTCCTGCTGAAATTACTCGCGGCCGCGATTTTTTCTTTTTTCGTGGATGCGGGCAGATTTCTTGCTGAACTTTTTCGGTTCATCAGCCAGCTTGGCCAGCTCGGAAGGAGATTGCTCCTTAGCCTCGGCAAAGTTTTCGCCCTTCACAAAGCGGAAATAAATCGCAATGCCGGCAATCAGCACCAGAGGAATACTGCCGATAACATAACGGTAGCTCTGCGGTGCAGCCATCGTGATAAAGTCATAGATAACGATACATGCAGGCACCAGGATAATCTGTCCCATGCGGGCGAGGAAGCCGTCCTTGCCCATAAAGCGCACTACCATGCCATAAGCCAAAAAGGCTACCGCAAAGGAAACGAAAGACATAAATACCAGAAACGCAAAAAACTCAAAATTCATCTAAAAAAGCACCTTCCTTAATTCTTCTGTCCGCAGGCACGGGCACCAATGACGCGCGCCGCCCAGACACCGCTGGCACTCGCCTGCGATAATCCGCGTGTAATACCGGCACCGTCGCCTACCGCAAACATATTCGCAACCTTGGTTTCCAGATTGCTGTCCAGCTCGAGGCGTGCGCTGTAGAATTTTACCTCTACGCCGTAAAGCAGCGTATCCGCATTCGCCATACCGGGAGCAATCTTATCCAAAGCATAAATCATTTCAATAATATCATCAAGATGGCGTTTAGGCAAGACCAAACTTAAATCGCCGGGAGTTGCACTGAGCGTAGGCTTGGTAAAGCTCTTGAGCATACGCTTTTCATTCGTGCGTCTGCCCTTCACCAGATCACCGAAGCGCTGCACTAGCACGCCGCCTCCCAGCATGTTGGAGAACGAAGCGATACGCTTGCCGTACTGCAGCGGCTCATGGAAGGGCTCGGTGAACTTGCTGCTCACCAAAAGCGCAAAGTTGGTGTTCTTGCTGTGCATCTTGGGGTCGCGGTAGCTGTGGCCGTTAACCGTAATAATGCCGTCCGTGTTTTCCGCCACCACATAGCCGTAGGGATTCATGCAGAAGGTGCGCACCACGTCATTGTAAAGCGAGGTACGGTACAAAATTTTTGCTTCATACACCTCGTCGGTGATATGCTTGAACACCTCTGCCGGCACCTCCACGCGCACACCGATATCCACCTGATTGTTGATAAAATCAAGGCCCATCTTGGCGCACTGCTCCGTATACCATTCCGCACCCGCGCGACCGGGAGCAGCAATCAGATACTTGCACGGCACCGCCTCGCCCTTGTTCAACTTCAGCACGAAGGTTCCGTCCTCCTGACGGCAGATTTCTTCAACCGCGGTATTGCAACGGATTTCAATTTTATCCTCCAAAAACTTATGGATGTTTTCCATAATCACCAGATTATTTTCCGTACCCAGATGGCGTACCTTGGCGTTCAGCAGATGCAGGTCGTATTTCAGCGCCTGCACGCCTATTTTGCTGTTCTTAGTAGAAAAATATTCGCCGGGAGCACCATGACGGCAATTCAGCTCATCAACATAATCAATCAGCTCGATAACCTTGTCCTCCGGCAGATATTCGTTCAGCCAGCCGCCGAATTCCGTCGTAAAATTATATTTGCCGTCCGAAAAAGCACCGGCACCGCCAAAACCGCGCATAATGCTGCAGGGGTTACAGTTAATGCAGTGGTCAACCTTTTGGGCTGCCAGCGGGCAGAAGCGCTTTTCAATCGTATTGCCGGCCTCCAGCATAATAACCTTCAGTTGCGGATACTTCAGCACAAACTCATAGGCTGCAAAAATTGCGGCAGGACCGCCACCGATAATGGCAACATCATACATAAATTCTCCTCCTCGTCATATCCCATAAAAAAACCGCAGCCTCAATTTTTAACTGCGGTTTATCAGCTTATTGCTGTTGTTCCTTTTGCTTACGCAGGTAGCTTGGCTCCGGCGAGCCGTTGTTGATATCCTTATAGCTCTCTGCCTTACGCATAAAATCAGTTACCAGATAATCAGCCTCACCCATCACCACTAAGGCATGGGTTGCATTCTTTTCCAGAAACGGCAGAATCTTTTCGAGGTTTTCCTTTTTATCTACCAGCTCCACAATAACCGGGAAATTGGCATTGCCGCTAATAAATGTGCTGACAGCACGTCCTACACCACGCACCTTGCTGGCATAGCCTTCGATACCCTTGATAACAGTACCGCCGGCAAGGCCCAAAGAGCGCGCTTCACGCAAAATTGCTTTATAAAGCGGGATATCCTCAAAGAGAATATCCTCGCCTGTATAAATCTTTAAATACGAGGTTTTGTTAAATTCTAAAGCCATGGTTCTACACCTCCAGCCATCATTTCAATTCGTTTATATTATTATAATTCGGCGCTTGGCAAACAATTCCTGCAATATACAGACAAAAAATTCTTATCCTTGCATTTAGGACTTGTCAGCAGAACGATAATACTTTATGATATAAGCGTATGATTTGATTATTGAAAGAGGGTTTTAAGCATGACAAATTTACATACCGGACTTACCGGCACCGCTAACGTAACCGTAACCGAGGCTAATATTGCCGCTACTATGAAAAGCGGCTCTTTGGCTGTTTTTGCCACTCCCGCTATGTGCGCACTGATGGAGGAGGCTGCCTGCGCCGCAGTCAATGCTCATCTGGAGGAGGGCAGCGGCACTGTAGGCATCAGCCTGAATATTACGCATGACCGCGCTACCGCTATGGGCGACAGTGTTACCGCTACCGCTAAGCTGACTGCGCTTGACGGACGCAAGCTGACCTTTGAGGTGAGTGCTGCTGACAGCAAGGGCGTTATCGGTAAGGGTACGCATGAGCGTTTTATTATTGATAATGAAAAGTTTATGGCGAAGGTGAATAAGTAAGTTCAACAAGGAAAAAATCCTGAAAGCTAAAAAAGCTGTTTCCACTTAACCATGGAAACAGCTTTTTCTTCATCAGACCCTGTCTTTTAGCCGATTCTTAGATTTTTCTAAAATGGGAATATGTATTTTATTCGTAACATGCGTTGAATGCAGGTCTCATTTCTTCAATTTGTCTGCGGGTCAGAGCATATCCGGCGGCGGTTCTTTCCCAGTTATCTCTGACGATTTGCAAAATATCTTCCGCCACCGCCTCAGCATCCGATTTTGAAATGCCAAATTTCACAGCGGTCTGCACCGCAAGATCAATACTGATGCTGTTATCATCCTCATCCACATTGAGAGACAACTCATCACCGTAAGGAACCGGGTTTACATCATACAAAGGTGAAAGGATCCAGCCCTTGTCTGTCAATATAAATGCATGGTTCCTCAGATGATCATCAGTATTAGTAACCGCCATATTAAACACGATACGTTTCCAAAGTTCGATTAGATCCTTCTTAGGCTGCGCACCATAGGACTTGATAAAGGCTGCTATGTCCAGATAGCTACTTCCATCAGCAGCGGATGCGCCATCTTTTTTAACAAGCAACGTCATCGCCGAGGCGAAATGTACTCGCTTACTTCCCAAACGATCAAAACGCTTTATCAGGAAAGTGCTTCCAAGTGGTGAAAACTTCTCAAGCTTAGCCTCCGGGACATTCAGACCGCAGAGCGCTGCAAGATCATGTGCCACAATTTCCCAAGCTCCGGTATCATTTTCATCGTTCTTTGACGGGAACTTTGCAATCCAAAGCTGATTTTTTGTATCTACTACGGTTGCCTTCGGTCTGGCACCACCCAGAGAAGAACCTGGCTTGATCAGCTGATTAAGCCATTTTTCAGTTAAGCCGGTCTCATCATTTTCAAAATTTCTGGAGGCTTCCTCCAATGTGCGAAGCGTAGCCCAAGGTGGAGCGGCTGTTTCCTTATCATCGGAAAGAAATGGACCTTCCGGATTTACCTTAAAGCGAATGCCGCCCATTCGGGTTTCATCGTACACACCAAGCAGGTAATCGCTGTCATAAAGCTTAGATGGCTTACGGCCCTCCTTTTCCGCAAGAATTCTTTCACGCTTATTCATAAGCACGCGTCCCCAGCGGTCCGGAGAAGCATCTGCAAACAAACCAAAAATGTTCTTACCGGTCGGATACTGTCTACCGGAATACGGCATAAGCTCTGGATCCAGAGTTAGTGTAAGACCCGTTTTTTTCAGCCAGCCTTTATCGTATTCAAACGAATAGGATTCTCCGCCTTTGATAACATTTACATATAAACTTCCCATAAGGACAGGCTGATCTGTACTAAAATCATCATAAACGAAGATTGTTTTCTGATTTATTGCCATTATTCAGACCTCCTTGGTGCACGTTTCTTTGTAATCAGATTTAGATCCTGCAGTTGTCTGCCCATCTCATCATCCCTAGCGACAAGAAGCAGGTCTTTATCAAGATTATTTAAGGCATGCAGTACGGCTGCATATATCCCCATAGCTACCGACGGATCTCCCTTTTCAACCTTCCAAAGAGAGGCGCGACTGATTCCGGCACGTTCAGCAACCAGTTCAGCAGATAAACTCCGTCTGAGTCTTGCAAGCTTAATTTGTTCTCCCATAGTCTGCAGGATTTCTTCTGTTCCCGGTAATATATTATACGCAGCTTTCTTCATTTCTAATCACCGCCCTCATTATGTTTATTATTATAAACATTAACAGCGTTTTTGTCAATGTTAGAAAGCATTATATATTCTGCGATGCTGTTCAAGGATACTGTTCCGGCAGCCACATAAAAAGCCCCCGGACCTAACTCCAGGGGCGTTCTTCATTAAATATAATAATTTCAACATGCTGATCCCGACCACGCGTCCCCGCAAGGGTGGAATAGGACTGGCGACTTTTCCTCTCGGGTAAGCATGGACGGCAATCTATTTTTATGGTGATCCCGGCCAGAATCGAACTGGCGACCTACCGCTTAGGAGGCGGTTGCTCTATCCTACTGAGCTACGGAACCATAACAACAGCTCAGGCAGAACTCAAGCCTTTCCACCCAAGCTGTACTAAATATTATACCGCAAAAACAAAATACTGGCAATGAGGAAACAGCCAGTTATGCGTCAGCACTCTTTTCCTCTTTTTCCTTTGCCAAAAACTCCGCCACAGCAGGCAGATTATCAAAAATAAACTGCTGCGCTGCCTGCGAATAATAATTTACATAATAGCCATCGCCAGCATGTTGACTTTCACGTTTTTCCGTATGAATGCCAAACTCAGCGCCCTTTTCAGTCGCGATCTTATTTTTGCCGTTATCCGACATCTGTAAATAGCCTAAGCTCATCAGCCAACGTCCAAGTCCTGGAGCAGTCACCTTGTTCATTTTTTCGTTAGCAATAGCAGGTATATTTTCATTGATACTTTTAGCGATATCCGAAATCTTCAAAGGCATTTCTACAGGTTTTAAATATACAAGCTCCTCAGCAGTTACATTAAAAGACTCTTTTTGAATTTTGCTGCCGCCAACACCGAAGCTCGTGCTCTGCGACACCAGATTCATAATCTTGCCGTAAACAGCAATAACCTCTGCGGCATCGGCAAGCGCCTCCTGTACCTGCGCGCTCTGTACAACCTCCAGTGAAAGCTCCCCCTCGGCAAAAGGAGGTCTGTTTTGGCTCATACGGTGAATAACATTGTAAGCATTGCGTAATTTGTTGATATCCAGCATCTGCATTTCTCCTATTCTTCACACAAATTTTATAAACAAAAGGGCAGACTCTACTACATAAAGAGTCTGCCCTCAAACAAGCAGCAGTTAATGTGCCTCTGCCATCACCTCAGCGGCGATATCGTCCGCCATTCCCGGAGGCATGCTCCATTCAACACGCACGCCGGTTTTACCCCAAAGACGGGTAAGCGCTACCTGAAACGCCTCCTTACTGGCAAGCGGCTCCAGCGTTATCGTAGCAAAATCACGGATAGTATCACCCTGCGGCACATCCAGGCTCAACGGAGTTGCCAGATACTTTTCGACAGCAGCCTTAGCTTCGGCAACAGCCTCCGGCAAGGTTACTACGGCAGTCTTATCTGCTTCGTTATATTCTACATAGCCATAATGGCAATTATAATTCAAGGTTACAGCATAATTACTCATTTTAATCCCCCTCTGCTCTTGTTACTAATTATAACAACTTAAGCACATAATATCAATATAAGGATTTAAGTAAGCAATTAAAATATAAGTCTTTTTTAGCCCATAATCCTTGATAAATATAATGCGGCACTATTATCTGCGGCTGAATACAGGCTGCAAACGTTTTTCCATCGGCAGCTTGTCGGCAGTCACCGCCAGCTGTGCCATCTCGTACAAAGTGCTTTGTGCGCTCACAGGCTCCAGCTTGTTGCGTACACGGCGATAGGTACCGTTGGACTGCATCATATGCGCGCCCACGTTATCGCGCAGATACAAGTCGAGCAGCGCCTTGATGCGATGGATATGCTCCTCGGTTTCTACCGGAAAGAACAGCTCTACACGGTCATTAAGGTTACGCGGCATCCAGTCGGCACTTGAAAGATACAGCTGCTCCTCGCCGCCGTTGGCAAACCAGAAGATACGGCTGTGCTCCAGCTGACGACCGACAATGCTGCGGACCGTGATATTGTCGCTGATGCCTTCGATACCCGTACGCAGGCCGCAGATACCACGCACAATCAGGTCAATATGCACGCCTGCGGCAGAAGCCTCGTACAGCTTCTGGATTACGGGCTGGTCAATCAGCGAGTTCATCTTGGCGATGATATGTCCCTCACGGCCGGCACGCACCATGGCAATTTCATTATCAATCAGCGCGTAAATCTTCTCGCGCAGTCCCAGCGGCGCCATAACCAGCTTATTCCAAACCGGTGGCTCGCTGTAGCCGCTGAGCAGATTGAAGAACGCCGAAGCATCGCTGCCGAACTCATCGTTCGCCGTCATCAGGCCAAGGTCAGTGTATAATTTTGCGGTGCTGTCGTTGTAGTTGCCTGTGCCCAGATGCAGATAACGCTTAATACCGTTATCCTCCTTGCGCACGATAAGAATAATTTTGGCATGCGTCTTTAAGCCTACCAAGCCGTAGATAACGTGGCAGCCGGCTTTTTCCAGACGACGCGCCCAGAGGATATTGTTTTCCTCATCGAAACGCGCCTTCAGCTCTACCAGTACCGTTACCTGCTTGCCGTTTTCCGCAGCACGCGCCAGCGCAGCAACGATAGGACTGTTGCCGCTCACACGGTACAGCGTCTGCTTAATCGCCAGCACCTGCGGGTCATCGGCAGCATCGCTCACCAGCTTAACTACCGGGTCAAAGCTTTCATAGGGGTGATGCAGCAAAATATCATTTTCACGGATAGCGGCGAACAAATCGCTGTCATAAGGCAGCTCCAGCGGACGCTGCGGTACAAAGGGCTCATACAGCCACGGCCACATGCCCTTCATACCGATAAATTTAAAGAAGCAGGTCGGGTCCAGAGGTCCGTTGATTTCATAAACCTCCATCTCCGTAACATCCAGATTTTCCTCGAGAAATTTTTTGATACGATTATTATTCGTTTTGAAGATTTCCAAGCGAACCGCAGCGCCGCGCTTACGCTTACGCAGCGATTCCTCAACCTCCTTCATAAGGTCAACGCTGTCATCCTCTTCCAAGTCAAGGTCACTGTCACGCGTTACTCTGAAGGACACCATATCCAGAATGTGGCAGCCCTTGAACAGATCGTGGCAATGGCTGGCGATAATATCCTCCAAAAATACGAAGGTACGCTTGCCCTCCGGCTCAACCTCCACAATGCGGTCCAATACGCTCGGCACCTGAATCAGGCCCATGCTGTGCTCGCCGTCAGCCTTAATAAGCTCAACAGCAAGGTTCAGTGTTTTATTGGCCAAAAATGGGAAGGGACGCGAAGCATCTACCGCCATCGGTGTTAATACCGGGAAAACAACCTCGCGGTAATATTCCTCCAGCCAGTCCTTGCCCAGCTCGCTCAAATCCTTAACACGACGGAAATGCAGCTTCACCGCATCCATTTCTGCCATCAGCGCAATCAGCGATTTTGTCTGAGTGCGCACCTGCTCATGCGCTGCCTGCGAAATAGCCACCAGCTGCTCATGCACCGACATGCCGGAAGCATCGCGCTTTTCTACGCCGCTGTCAAAATTGCTCCACAAACCGGCTACGCGCACCATAAAGAATTCATCTAAGTTAGAGGCCGAAATGGCGATAAACTTCAGGCGCTCCAGCAGCGGTGTGTCCTTAACCATTGCTTCCTTGAGCACGCGCAGATTAAATTTCAACCAGCTCAGCTCGCGGTTATAAAAATACTCAGGCTTTGTCAAATCTAATTTTCCCATTACTTATTCACCCGTTCCAAAATCGGTTCAATACCAAAAACTTCCTCAAAGAAAGTTGATTTATCATCAAATGTCCAGATTTCCAACGTTAAATCCTCTTTACTTGCTGCCAGAACCTTCAGCTTATTATCCTTCAGCGTTACAGTGCAGCTGTGGATTTTTTGCATATAACTGCGGTCTAAGGCATCGGCCAGACGCACAATGGCAGCCAGTTTGGCTACAACCGGCACCAGCTCCTTTTCCACCTGCGGAGCACGCGTATTGGTCTTGTCAAACAATCTGTTGGCATGATAATACGAGGCCAGCGCTACAATCTCCTTATCCGCTTCGCTCAGGCCGATGATATCCGTAGACATAATCAGCTGATAGCTGTAAATAGAATGGCTGCGCATACAGATATATTTGCCTATATCATGCAAAATGCAGGTTGCACGCAAAAGCAGGCGCTCATGCTCGCCCATGCCGTAAGCCTTGGAAATCTTGTCGAAAATAATCAGTGACAGGCGCTCCACCTGCTGGGCATGCTTCTTGTCATACAGATAACGGCTGCCGATAGTATGGAAAAGGCTGATAAGCTCCTGCTCCAGCTCCTTACGCATTACAGGATTCGTTTTATTGCCGATATGCAGCAGCTGGATGCCGTCGATAAAGCGGTCTGCCGTAATAATAATTTCCTTGGCGGGAATCAGATGCAGCAGCTGTTCATAAAGCAGCACCGTAGGCAGCACAAGCTCCGCAACATTTTCCGGCAGCTTATATACCTGAATCAGCTGCGGCAAGCTCATCTGACGCATGCTGTCGAAAAAGGCATGGAAATCCGCCGCCTTGATGCGATGCACCAGCTGCTTTTCATCCAGACCCAGCATGCGCAGTAAAAGCTCGGTCTCTGTACCGGACAGCACCAGATAACACACCTTGCTGTCACCCAGCTCGTTTCTTACCGGTCCGATTGTACTGCTGAGGAACTCAGTCAGTGCCTTATTGAAATGCATGCTTTCACGGCGATTGCGCTCAAAGCTCTCCTTAATACGGATAATACCGATATGGAAATTTCCCTGATAGCAGATTTTTTCATCGCGCACCAGCGTTACACCCAAACCGCCGGAGGAAATATCCATCATCAGCATGCCCTCACGCTCGGTAGAAAATTTTTCTGCCTTCAGCGTATTGCGGATAGCCACAAACTTGGTATAAATTTCTCGTGGCATATCAACAACATCGACAACAAGGCCCGTCTTGTTATAAATCTGATCCAGCAGAAATACCTGATTGCTGGCCTCACGCACGGCCGTTGTCGCCTGCATAACATATTCCTCTACACCGTATTCCTTCATCAGGCGCTTGAAGCCTATCAGAATTTCGCAGATTTCGGAAACAAGCGGAAAAGGAATTATTTTATTTTTAAAAGTTGCCTCACCCAGACGGATGCGTCGGTTGCAGCACTCAATAATCTTATACCTTTCGGTATTATGATATTCGGTAATCTGCATACTCAGCATCTCCGAGCCTAGATGAATCGCAGCAAAGGTTGTATAATTTTTACGCTTCATTAGCTAAGCCTCCAAAACAGTATATTATTGATATAATTCGTTTTTCTTAACAAAAATCCTGCGAAGAAATCGAGATTATACATTAATTTAACAAATTAACACGAATTTTACTTTTTTACGCAGGATTTTTTCCGCTTATGGGTAATATAATAAATATATCGTTAAAATAGAATAATCGTAGTTTAGAGGAACACCCCACAAGGAGAAAAGGAAAATGCAACGAATCGCAATTATCGACATCGGCTCCAACTCGGCCCGGCTTGTTATCAGCCATATTTATAAGAATGGTGCTTATAATATGGTCTATAACCAAAAAGAAGCCTTGCGCCTGAGTCAGAAGGTCGACGAAAAAAACATGCTTACAGAAGTAGCCTTCAGCAGCACCATTGAAACAATGAAGAGCTTTGCCTATATGTGCAAAATTTATCAGGCAGACAAAACCATTGCCGTTGCCACCGCAGCCATCCGCAACGCTGCCAACGGTGCGGAGCTTGTCGCACGCGTTGCCGAGGAAACAGGCATCCAGCTGCACATCATCTCCGGCAATACCGAAGCCTATATCAGCTATCTTGGCGTTATCAACACCCTCAACGTCAAGGACGGCATCATCTTTGACTTGGGCGGCGGCAGTACCGAGCTGATTCTGTTCAAGAACCGTAAAATTTTGGAAAGCGTATCCCTGCCTATCGGTGCAGTCAATACCACCTCCATGTTCAACACACGCAATGTCATGCCCGCCAATGTCTTCAGCGATGTGAGCTTTTTTATCATGAGCCGTCTGGAAAAGTACCCCTGGCTCAAGCAGAACGGGCTGCCTCTCATCGGCGTCGGCGGTACCGCGCGTACGGTAGCTAAAATCATCCAGCGTGAAAAGAAATATCCGGCAACCAAAATCCACAATTATTCCTATACCACGCAAACATATTGCAGCTTCTTCAACAGACTGCGCAATACAAATCTGGAGCAGCGCAAAAAGATTTCCGGCCTCAGCAGCGAGCGCAGTGATATCATTTTGGCCGGCAGCAGCATTATCAGCTGCCTTTTGGAGGCAACGGGTGCCAAAAAGCTCATCACCTCCGGCTGCGGCCTGCGCGAAGGCCTGTTCTTCGATTATTATTCCAAAGAAAATCACGTGCCCATTATAGCGAAGGATATCCTTAAAATGAGCAGGGAAAATGTGTTAAACCTATATGAACCCGACCAGCAGCATTCCAGACACATCACCCATCTGGTGTTATCAATGTTTGACGGCTGGGGTGAGCTGCACGGCTTACGCAAAAATTATCGCCGTCTGCTGGAAACCGCTGCACTGCTGCATGACATCGGCATCACCATCAACTTCTACAGTCACGCACGTCACAGTGCCTATATGATTTTAAATGCCAAGCTCTTCGGCCTGACGCACAAGGAGCAGGTAATCACGGCAGCCATTGCCGGCTGGCACAACGGTGTTTCCAAAAACTATTTCAAGGATCGCTTCTACAAGGAACTGCTTAGCGACGCCAACTGGAAAACCATCAACAAGCTGGCACTGCTGCTGGCATTAGCCGAAAGCCTCGATTATACGGAAACCTCCCAGATTCACGTTATTGAACCTGGCATCAACAAAAAGACTGCTACCTTAAAGCTCTATGCTCAAGGTATTCCCAGTATCGAAATGCATCAGATTCAGGAGCATCTGTCATGGTTCAAAAAGACCTTCGGCGTAGAGCTGAAGGTGCAGCTGGCAACAGCAGCAGAAGAATAAAAATTCAGCAGCCTCAGTATACGCTTGCGTATGCCAAGGCTGCTGTTTTTATTTCATTAGTAATATTATTTTTGAGGTTTATAAGAATTTTTCGCTTCTTTAAGCATAGCCTTTATTTCTTTTTTATCATTACGTAAAATTTCATCAACTTCATGTTGTAATTTTTCCTCATTATTAAAATCCATTCTTTTTCTAGCCATTAAAGTAATAGCCTTTATATACACATAAGCTGATACTATTGTAATAGCATATGCAATCCCACTTTCAATAGCAGCACCAACAAAAGAGCCAAATACAGGTATAAATTTTAAAAGCTCGCCAGCACCTAGCAAAACTACATATCCTCCCAAGTTGGCTACTACTCCAGACGCAACAGTTTTTAAAATATTTTTAGAAAATGTTATTCCTATGTCAGAATTAATTCTCGCATACATTGCCCAAATATTAGCAACATTAGCTGCCGCACTTGCACCAGGGACAGGTATAAAAGAACTTCCTGCAGCAATAAATGCATGAGTCGTAATATCACCCTGTATTTTTTCCGGTAAGCCACCAATAGTATTTTTTTCAAGTGCCTTAAGGCAATCCATGATTACTTTTATCTCATGAGCTTCGTTACTCATAAAGTCCACACCCTTTCATAAACTTTCGCTACGAGCTGAAAATTTTTAGTCCTTGCGCTCATTATACTACGTTGTCCCCCCCGTAAACCATATGTACATATAAAAAAGAATTTTCTCTTCTATCTGCTTCAAAGTTAGGACAAAAAAAGGTCTGCATACGCATAAGTATACAGACCTCAAGACAGCATTATAAAATTTTCTATGTTTAGTGGTTTATCATTCCTATATATTTAGTTCAGGATATTTTTCCATAAACATTTTTATAGCTTCTTCGGCAGGAATTACCCTTCCTGCTTCAATATCACTTAAGCCTTCTAGCAAGGCATTATACAATTCCATGCGAGCTTTTTGTTGTTCATCAGTTTCCATATCCATCAGAATAAACCTCCGCCAAAATAATAGCTTTTTATTTTACCGCAGCCTTCAAAATACCATGTACCATCAGCGCGGAATTGTACAAATCCTCTTCCTTGATGAATTCGTCAACAGTATGGACATTAGCCATACCGGTGCCCAAGATTACGCTCGGCAGACCATAAGCATTCAGGAAGTTGGCATCACTACCGCCGCCAGTAACCGTAATATCCGGAGTAAAGCCATGCATTGCGCAGGCAGCATTTGCCAGCGTCACAACATCGCTGTCCTCGGCAACAGCAAAGGAATCATACTTGTTATCCACAAAAACCTCTGCCTTAGCGCCGTATTTTTCAGCACTGGTTGCAATAGTTTCTACGATTTCCTTGCAGATAGCCTCCAGCTTTTCCTTGTTACGGCTGCGCGCATCGCCTTCAATGGTTACCAGATCAGGCACAATATTGGTTGCCTTACCGCCGCCGATAATGCCGATATTGCAGGTAGTTTCCTCATCAATACGGCCATAGCGCTTAACATCGGCAAGAGCCTTGGCAGCAATCATAATAGAGTTGATGCCCTTTTCCGGCTCCAATCCGCCATGCGCGGTTCTGCCGATAATGTCGATTTTATATTTCTTCTGGCCGGGAGCGCCGACAACAATCTCGCCCGGAGCGCCTTCACCGTCCAGTGCATAGCCAACGTCGGAACGCAGCTTGGAGCGGTCGAGGCAACGGGAGCCGTTAACGCCGCCCTCCTCGCATACAGTGAAAAGAATCTGGATATCACCATGCGGAGCACCCTCCTCCAGCAGCAGGCGAATGCCCTCTAAAATACCCTCAACGCCGGATTTATCGTCACCGCCGAGAATAGTGGTGCCGTCGCTGTATAAAACGCCGTCCTTTTGGATAACGGTAGTGCCGCCGCAGGGCTCAACACCATCCATATGTGCAGAAAGCAGTACGCGTACAGCACCTTCAACATCTGCGCTGGCAGGCAAAAATGCCCACAGATTACCGCAGTTGCCACCCAGCTTTTCACCGGCATCATCCTCTTCCACCGTAAAGCCGAGTGCCTCCAATTTGCCTTTGAGCAGTTCGAATACCGGACGCTCCTGCAGGCTGTGACAAGGCAGAGCAACAATTTCCTTAAATTCTGCGAGCATACGCTCCTTATTTACTTGCGTCATGTGTATCTTCCTTTCCATTATATAAATTAAGCTCAGCGTGCCTAAAGGGGCAGCAAATCCGCTAAACTTTTATTCCTTAAATTATTCCTGTATGTTCCAGCAAAATTTTGACACCGATAAAAATCAACACCAAGCCGCCGGCCACGTCAGCTCTCTTGCCGACCATAGCTCCCAGCTTAAAGCCAGCCAGACCGCCAAAGGCTGCGATAGCAAAGGTCACCACGCCAATCAGTATGGAAGCGGACCAGATATCGGTATTCAAAAAGGCCAGGCTGATACCAACTGCCAGAGCATCAATACTGGTGGCAATCGCCAGCACCGCCATCTCCTTCACGCTATAATCTTTTTTGACATGACAGGCCTCGTTTGCTTCACGAATCATGTTGATTCCCAGATAAAGCAATAAGAAAAAGGCAATCCAATGGTCATATTCCGTAATATAATCACGAAACGACACAGCGCCGAAATAGCCTATCACCGGCATCAAAAACTGAAAGGCTCCGAACCAGCTGCCGAAGCGCAAGGCTCCGCGCAATCTGTTATCCGGTGTCAGCACCATGCTGCCGCAAACAGAAACGGCAAAGGCATCCATCGCCAAGCCAACCGCCAGCAGCAACAGTTCTGCTAAACCCATATTTTCATTCCCTCACTCACTATAAATAACTTTATTGCTTATTTTCCTTATGCAACAGCTGCAGCAAGCGTTTATGATCCTTGCTTATCTTAATTACACGGAATACGCTTGTCATAAGCATCATCCCCAAGGCAATAGCACTGGCATCCATGCCGGTGGTTATAAGGATGTTCATACCCGTTTCGTAATTATTTTCTATAATTGCCGCCATGCCGCGATACATGCCGAGTCCCGGCACAATCGGGATAATACCCGGAATAACAAAAATCGTTACCGGCTGTTTGAAGACACGCGCCGCCAGCTCGCTCAAAAGCGAAAGCGCAACCGTGGCAAAAAACATGGCATAAAAAGAATCATACGCTAAATCCTTGCGGATATAGCAATAAACTACCCAGCCTACCGCACCGATAACACCGCTGACAGGCAGGCTTTTGCGCGGTGCCTGAAACAGAATACCGAAGGCAGCAGTAGCAATGAATGCAAAGCCAAAGGCTGTAAAATAATTTATGCCCATAGCTTCCACCCCCAGTGATACCATACAAGCAGGCTAAATGCCAGACCAATCGCAATGGATGTAGCAAAAAGCATCGCCTCGGCAATACGCGAATTACCGGAAATCAAATCGCCGGCCATATAATCGCGCAGACCGTTGGTAAAGGCTACACCCGGCAAGAACGGCATCAGCGCACCTACGATGATATTGGTACGCGTGCATTCGCCGTCCATCTCACAGCAAAAAATAGCCAAAGCGCCGATTGCCGCACCGGAAAGCGCATTCTCCCAAAAGGCGCTGGGGCGATAACCACCCAACTGCTTTAACAGCACCATGGATAATCCGCCGGTAATAAAGGCCGCGATAAAGTCATGGCTGTTGCCTCCCAGCATCGCCGAAAAGGCTGCCGAGCTGATTGCCGAAGCCATGCAGACACGCCATTCGCCATAGGGTGGAGCCTTGTGACGCAGCTCTTCCAGATACGCCAGCGTTTCTTCGTAATTCATAGGCCAGCGTTTCAGGTTATAGGAAAAATCGTTCACCGCGCTGATGACGCTCAAATTGGTGCTGCGATAACGGATACGGCTGATAATCGTCGCACCCTCGCTTTCCTCATCGCCTAAAATAATAACCGTCGGCGTAACAAAAACATGAATATCATGATATCCGTGCGTATGACAGAAGCGGGAAATAGTATCCTCCACCCTGGAGGTTTCCGCACCGTTTTTCAAAAGTGCCTTGCCCATGCCGAGAGCAATATGCAGTGTCTGCTCACGGCTTAAAGGAACAGCTTCCAATTCCATTACATCTCACCGCCTAACAGCTGCGCTACTGCCGCTCTAAAGCGGTTGGCCCCGCCCATAGAAGGATGCGGCACAGCCATACATTCAACACTGTAACGTGACAGAGTTGTCGCCGCCTTCTGACCGATGGCAACAATTTTCATCCCCGGACGCAACTCCAGCAGCATCCGCGCGTACTCAATGCCTACATCAAGCTCGCTCGGTGAGGGCGTACGGTTAGTCAGCAGGTTGCCTGCTTTATACGGATGAAACGGAAAAATATTCCAAAGAATAACATCAAAGGACGCAAGGCCATGACTGTTCAGCGCGTTCCAGACAACAGTATCCGTAGGCTCGTTAAAGCCCTTCAGGCGCTGTGTATTATTCAGCATTGCGCTGCCTGCATCACTCGTGCGGCGGTAATCCCATTCGCCCAAAACGCTTTTCGGCTCTACATCAGGATGATGGCCCAGCAGAATACGCTCCGAAGTAATAGCAATGCCGCTGAAATGACCGCCCTGATAGCCCAAGGCCTCGGCAATAAACAAATAATGTGCATCAGGACGCAGCTCCAGATAGCGGCGCAGATTGGCACTGCGGATAACGGGAGCCTGCGGACCTATATCACAGCTTGTATCAAAATCACGCCAGGGATTAAAAACCTGCTCGCTGTGATAGCTTTGTAATTTATCAAGAAAAGTATTAATCTCCATAATTCCCTCCATGCATTATTATACCGCATAGAGGCAAGTCGTCGCAATAAAAATGGATGCGAAGCAATAGTTCCGCATCCATTTTATACTTTAAAAACATCAGATTTTAGAACAGCAGCAGTATCATGCCCACAACCAGCGCCAGGGTAATACCCAAAGCATTACGCTTGCAAACCTCCATCGGGTCTACACCGGCAATGCCTGCGCAGATAATAGTAGCGCCGGCAATTGGGGAAATAGTACGGCCGAGAGTACCGCCCAAAGCTGCAATAGAGCCCATGTTCATGGTTTCCAGACCAAACTGTGCCGCATGCGGAGTAACTGCTTCGTTGAACGCAACGGTTGCAGCGTCACCGGAGCCGGAAATAAGTGCCAGCACAAACGGACCGAAGGTAGCAGCAATTTTAACAATACCGGTAGAATTCAGCATCCAGTTAATCAGCGCCTTAATCAGTCCCAAAGCATTCAGGCCTGCTACGAAAACGCCTACGGAAATAATAATACCGATGATATTAGCATAAGCATCGCCCATGCCGTCAAAGAAGCTCTTAGTCAGCTCAACAGGATTTTTACGGGTTACTGCCAAGGACAGGATTGCGCCGATAACCATAGCGTGGGGTACGCCCATCTTCAGCGCGGGCACCAGCTTGGTGCTGCCCAAGAGCAGAATAATAACCGGAACCAGCGGCATAACGGCGAAAAGCGGATTAATGCCGAAGTTTTCGTCAACACCTGCTTCGCCTTCCGGCGCAAAGCCCCTGTTTTCCTTCAAAACAACAGCCAGAACGGTCAATACAGCTGCAGCAACGATTACACCGGCTACGGTTGCCAGCATATGATTGGCAATTACATCGGTAATCTGCACGCCTGCCAGCTTAGCGATAACGGCGTTATGTACCAGACCGGGGTTCAGCATACTGCCGTAGGTACCGGATTTAACGGCAGCTGCGGCCATTGCCGGATGAATGCCTGCAGACATCATAATCGGAATAAAAATTACGCCTACCGCAGCACTGCAGCCTGCAGCACTGGGGATAGCAATATTAACGACGAAGGTTGCCAGCGTAGCGCCGGGAATGAGCAAAAAGCCCATTTTTTTCAAAACCTTACCGATTGCGACAACCAAATGCTTGTCGCAGCCGGTATACTTCATGCACCAGGCAAAGCCCATGCAGGAACAAACAGAAGTAATCAGACCGGCATTAGTCATACTCTTGGCAAAAGCATCAAGAGAAGCCATCGGCTTGCCGGCAATGCAACACATCAGAATACCAGCGGCAATCAATACCATTCTGGATTCATGTCGTTTCAACAAAAGATAAATTACACCGATAACAACGAGTGCACCTATTATCAGAAACATCTTCATTCCCTCCATAAAATTATTTTTTTGCATTAATATTATATGTGATAGAACTGCTTTTGAAAAGTGTATTATCAATTGTATACATAATACTTGCTTTCTTCAGCTAAGTTTATATAGCAAAAGTACAAATACCGTCCCACATTTCTGTAGAACGGTATTTTTTAATAACTTTATTGATGCCACAAGCCATAATAATGAATAATATAGTTTGTTAAAGCATCCTCATATTCTGTATCCGGTACAGGCTTATCCATCTGGTCGACCAAATGACGCTCATCCGACCAGTAGAACGCCTTACCGCCAAAGTAGCCTAAGGCATAGGGAATATCCGTAGGCTGCAGAAGATTGCGACCCATAAATTTTTCCGGCACATCAATGCCCAGCAGATACAACAGCGTCGGCGCCAGATCAATCTGCGAAGCATATTCATTGGTGCGCAGATTATTGAGCGGTGCCAGGTTCTTCGACACAAAAATCAGCGGAATCGGTGCAATGCTCTGCTTATCCTCAGCCTTGGTAACAAGCTTCGTGTACTCGCCGCCGCTGTGCGGATTATGGTCACTCGTAATGATGAACAGCGTTCTGTCATCCATCAGTCCGCGCTTCTGCGCTTCCTTAAAGAAATGCTCCAGCGTTTTATCAACCCAGTATACGCCGCGCACCGTTATAAAGGTATTGCTGCGCACCTTATCCGGCATTTCGTTCCAGCTGAAGCCGGTGTAAGGATAAGGCTGGTGCATATCCAAGGTTTTGGTAACCATCACCAGACGGTCATTCTTCGCCTTGGCTTTTTCCAGCAGCTTCAGTGTTTCCTCATACATTACGTCATTATGGAAGCCCCAGCCGCTGGCACCTGTATAACCCTGCTTTTCCAGGTATTCCTTGGCATAATATTCGTTCATGCCGAACTGCGTCGGATATTCGCGCAGCTCGTTGGCATAATACTGGCTGGAAGCATTCATGAAAATACCGCGCATTCCCGCTGCCTGCACGCTGCGGAACAGCGAGGGCGTATTTTGGCCGGGAATATCCTTATCCATAATCAGATGCGAACGGAAGGTAGCATTCAGGCCCTGCGTTGTCGGCACGGCAGAGGAATAATACCTGTTCATATGCGGATAACGGATAACCAGACTGTTTAAGAACGGTGTAGCCTCTTCGGGAATATCGTTGTTATAGTAGTTTATGTAATCGCGGTGCATGGATTCCAGAATCAGCAGCACAACACGGTCATACTGCGGTTTGATTTTGGCAATCTTTGCTTTAGGCTCATCAATGCCCATTTCCGTCAGACGCGTTTTATCCTTGGCAGTCAGCTCGCGCTGCTCCACATGCTTGCCGCCGGCAATTTTATCCGTATCAAAAATTGCCTTGCTGACGAAGTTCACGTTAACCGGTACGGAAAGCATATTGCGGTAGTTCATACGCGTCTTTTCGTTCTCTACCTCGGCGTACATACCGATAACATTTTCCACACCGTACATGCCAGCATAGCCAAGCAATCTGTCGGTAAGATTCAAGCCCAAGGTAAACATGGCCACGCACAGCAGTGACCAGGCAAAGTTCGGCTTACGCTTTTGCGGCTTCGGTACATAAAAAAGCAGTAAAATCACAACTATGCTGATAACAATACCGGCAATCATCGTATTGCTCATCGTCGCAAAAATACCTTTAACAGCATAGATATTCAGGTTTTGGAAGAGAACGCTCTCCACGTGCATGGAGGTCTGCCAAAAATAGAAGCCGTCAAAGACCAGTGCCAAAGCAGAAAATACATAAACGGCAAAATAAAGGATTTTCATCCCGATATTAGGCCATTTATGGTAGCACATTGCCATCAGCAGCACAATAAAAATGTTATTGTTAATACCGGCCAGCACGGAAAGGCTTGTCTGCAAACCTTTGTCAAGACTAAGCTGGTTTACCATAAAAAAGGCTTCGCCCAGATAAAGAATACCGATAACAATAACGGGAAAATAGCGCTGCAATCTGTCCGGCACACGCTTTCGCCGGTAATACAGTACATATGCTATCTCTGCCAAAACGCTGTCACGCAATACATGATCAAAAATCTGAAAGCCAAACTCATTCAGCGGAAAGGGGTGCGTTCCGCCGAAGCTTTGCCAGGCAAAAAATCCTTCTACTATGCAAGCCGCGATAATAAAAATCAGCCAGCCCATTTTTCTGCTTATCCTATTCACCTTACACCATTTCCTTGCTTACGCCAAAAACTTAATCGGCTCGGACTCCATCTCAATTAAAAGCGGAGCAGTTGTTACAGCATCTCCGTCAAGCTCTGCTGCAAAATTCTCTTCATTGCAGCGTACTTCCATTTTTTTCGCTGCACGGATAATAATATCATTATCCAGCGTCAGCGCCTCCATAGCAATGCAGGCCGCATAACGTATAAAATCCCCGCGCTTATCACCGGTAAACAGCGCCGCATGTAAAAGAGGTGACGAAAGCGACGCACCGTTAAAGAGGTTGTAACGTCCGGCATAATAGCGGCTCTTGCCTACAATAACAGAGGTTGCATCATACCACTGTTCTTCATCATCAAAGCGCACCTGAAAGCGGTAACGCCAGTTGTTAAACAGAAATTCCTTACGCATAATCTCTGTTCCCTGCCAAACATAAGCAAGCTTATTAAGCAGCTTTTTCTCCTTTTCGGTTACCTTATCGACAACAAGGGAATCAAAGCCTATACCGGCAACTGTCAAAAAGACGTTGCCGTTGGCGCGTCCCAGATAAACAGGCACCTCTATACCTTTGGATACTCGTTTAAACCACTTATGCGGGTCCGCCTTCAGCAGCAGCTCCTTAGCCACCAGATTTACTGTACCGGCAGGAAAAACGCTGATATAGGGCACATACTTGCGATTAGCCAGCTGTTCAATCATCGCTCTGATGGTTCCGTCACCGCCGGCAATTATCACCCAGTCAACCTTTTCCTCAACTATTTCCGCAGCAATCTGCGGTATCTGGTCAAAGAAGCGGATATCTCGCATTTCTGCATTTTTAGGTCCTACTAATTCCTTCACCAGCTTATAGGTTTCATTCACCTTAGCCATCATACTGGCAAAAAGCTGCTTGCCGGAATTACGGTTATATAAAAGCACAACCTTCTTAAATTTTTTTACGTCTACATATTCTACAGGCATATCTAACTCCTAAAAATCCATTTTTTGCGTGAGAGATAGTTCCATACAACAACAATACAGCTTGTCAGTACCTTAGACAGCATCGGCTGCCAGTCAAGCAGACTGACAAAAATATACATCAGCAGCAGATTAAACGCCAAGCCTATGCAGCTTACCAAAAACACCACACATCGTTCCTTGCCGCGTTTGTAACGGCTGCCGCTGTCAAAAACCAGAACATTGCCCAAGAAATAATGATACAGTGTTGCCAGGCAAAAGGATAAGGCTGTTGCCAGCATGGTCAGCAGTGTAAGGCTCAGGCCACTTAAAAGATAGTGGAAGAAAAGGTAGAACAAGGCCCACTCCACCAAGGCCGCAGTGCCGCCGACAAACAGATACAGCAAGAGCTTAATCAGCTCGCTGTCCGTATAATCAACACCAAATAATATTTTCCTGCGCATAGCGTACTCCAGTCATAGTATAATAGCTTATTATATCATTTTTAAGCGAAGTTTTCAAAGCCTTCCGGCAGGAGATGCTGATGGTGCCAGATTTATATATTTATAAAATTGTTGAAAAAAGATACACTGCCCGCTCCTTTTGTATAGCAGCATGACGCAGTAAAAAGCGTAACCATCATCGAATTCAAAGATGGCAAGCAGGCTTACCGCACAACTGTAAAACCCTGATTTCCCTCTCATATCGGTTCTCCCGGCAGATTCATATAGAAAGCTTCTATTTTATCAAAGGAAATTGCATACATCTTGTAGTACAGATCAGTATGCACTGCCCCAGGAATAATCACAAGCTCATTATTGTCGCCTTGTAGCTTTTTAACAGCATTTGAATTTAACTCAAAACTAAGAATAAAAATCACAAAAATAGAGCGATGCTTTCGCACCGCCCTAAAAAATTTATAGAAAATTATTCTTAAAGGCTGTATTTTATCTCTTTATCCAGCACTACACCAGTTTCCGGATTAACATTCATCTCACCACGCAAACCAGAGGCACTGAATTTCACTTCATATTCATATAATCCATGTTCTCTGTCCAATTTCAGTTCATAAATCGACACGTCACCAACTTCTTTAGCAACAATTGCTTTTACATCATCTTTGGACAAGATTACATTAGCGCTGCCACCCAACGCTTTTCTTTCCATATTGTATTCTTTGATTTTACCATTTATTTGATATACATCAATTTCATATTTTGTCTGAGTAGCAGTATCAAAAAACTTCACTTCATAATATGGTTGCAGTTTTTGCAGTTCTGCTTCAGTATGCAGGTAAGTACTACCTGAGGGAACTTGTTTTTGCGCAATTGCACGAGCTTCGTCCGCACTAATCAGATTAGCAGCAAATGCTGTAGCAGAAATTGCCAAAACAGTCAGTGCGCCAGTAATAATAGCTGTTAATTTTTTCATGAGATAAACCTCCTTCAATGTGAAAAGTTACACTATATTTAAAGTATACTAAATTTCTAGGATTTGTATTGTGAAGTTTTTGTGACTTTTTTTAGAAGCTCCAACGCACGCCAGCGTGAAAATCCCAGTTCTTATTGTTCCAAGGCAAGAATATATAAAACAACTGCTGCCCCGTTTTTGTAGTATGAGTTGGGAATTAACATTCACCACTAAACTTTCATTTTTCTCTTGACTTATAGTATACTTCAGGTATTAAAATATAAGTAACCAAATTATAGAAAGAATACAACCAAAAGCCCGACGCTCCTGCAGTACTCGGCTAACGGCATCAAGCTTTTAGCTGACGCTATCAAACGCGCAGGCTCTGTCGAACCGGCTAAGGTTGCCAAGGCGCTGGCTGAAACAAAATCATTCAGTGCTGTTACCGGCTCTCTCGGCCTAAACGAAAAGCATGACGCAGTAAAGAGCGTAACCAGCATCGAATTCAAAGATGGCAAACAGGCTTACCGCACAACTGTAAAACCCTGATTTCTCTCTCATATCGGTTCTCCCGGCAGATTCATAAAAAAGTGAGGCTATCACACACTCTAGTGTGATAGCCTCACTTTTTTATTTCAGATACTTCATATAGAAAGCTTCTATTTTATCAAAGGGAATTACATCCATCTTGTAGTACAAATCCGTATGCACAGCCCCAGGAATAATCAAAAGCTCCTTATTATCGCCTTGCAGCTTTTTAAAAGCATCTTCGCTAAAATAACGCGAATGCGCCTTTTCCCCATGAATCATCATCACAGCACTTTCAATCTCATCACTATAAGAAAGCAGCGGCATATTCATAAATGCAGTTAAGGAACTGAGTGTTGCACCTGTCGTCGAACCAAAGGAACGTGGGCTGTATCCAAGCTTTTCCTGATAGTAATCGTGATAATCCTTCACAAACGCAGGCGTCTTTTCGTCAACTTCTGTCGGTACGCCGCCTGCCATTTTATAAGTGCCTGTTTTATAGTCGATGGTACGCTGCTCGTTGACCTGCTTACGCAAAGCCTTACGTTCTTTTTTCAGCGCTGATGCATCCTTTTCATAATCAAAATAACCGTTGGCAATCACGCGGCTCATATCATACATCGTCGAAGTCACAGTTGCCTTAATGCGCGTATCCATTGCTGCAGCGTTCAACGCAAAACCTCCCCAGCCGCAGATACCAAGAATACCAATTTTTTCCGCATTAACATTTTCCTGTACAGAAAGAAAATCTACTGCTGCAGAAAAATCTTCCGTATTAATATCCGGTGAAGTAGTATTACGCGGTGCGCCTGCACTTTCACCTGTAAAAGAAGGGTCAAAGGCGATGGTTAAAAAGCCACGTGCAGCCATTTCCTGCGCATAACGGCCGCTAACCTGTTCTTTTACTGCGCCATAAGGACCAGCTACAGCAATGGCAGCTAGCTTATCGCCTTTTTTCATTGTTTTTGGCGTATACATATCGGCCACGAGCGTAATGCCATAACGGTTATGGAACGTTACTTTATGGTGGTTGACATTTTTGTTTTCCGCAAAGGTTTTATCCCAGACATTAGAAAGCTTCTCTGCTTTAATCGTTTCCGCAGGTGCCTTGCTCGGCGCGTTCACATCTTGCGCTGCTAAAGCAGTGCTTCCACAAGTCATAACAGCTCCACAAGCCATAAGCAGCAAAGTATTTTTTAATCGTTTACTTATTTTCATAGGTCTATTCCTCCTTATCTTTCACTGAAAATAATATACTATTGGGAGTTAACTCTAAGTCAAGAACAAAATTTTCGAACTGCAATTTTTTCTTGACTTAGAGCCTGCTCGAAGTATTAAACTAAAAAAGCTTAATTTCTTGTATTATCCAAAGAAGCTTTTTCTCTTGCTGGATTTACAGTTACCTTAATTAGTGCTCTATACTAAAATTTACTTTAAAATCGCTTTGCTGCGTACTCAAAATATCTAGTCCCTGTTCAACGTGTCCCAGATAAACCAAATCATCCGTATATCTGAAATCCTCATAAAACACACTTATATTACCCCATGGAACATAAATACACACATCTCCGGCCTTCGGAGCATGCCCTCTTGGCGCTCCGTCCCCGGTAAGCTTATTTTTAAAATAGCCAATCTTTTCGGTATGATTAAAATCACTCAGGGTTATCTCTGCGGGAAGCATATCAATTAAACGCTTCGCTGCCGCATTATCCGCAAGTGCTACAACAATATTTTTACTATCAACCTGCAGCTTCAGCTTGATTCCTTGCGCTGCAGCCTGTGACTGCTGCGTTTTATTTTGAGCAGTCTGCACTTTCGGTGCAGGATTCTGAGCTGCTTTACTATCAGGTGCATCCGCACCGGCGCAGCCGCTTATAAGCAATGTTACAGCTAAAGCTGTAGAAGCCAATAATTTTTTCATAGTAAACCTCCTTGCGGACATCATTATGTAAAACAGGATTTACCCTTCACCAATAATTATACTAACAGTCTAAATACGCGTCCAATACCTATAATAATTGCCGTTGCATGCTTTTTTTGCATAATCAGCAAGGCTACGTTATAATAATGACAAAAATTACAAGCATATCGATAGAAAGGAGCCAACGCTATGAACTTTCGTATTCTCAACTATTTTCTGACTGTCGCGCACGAAAAAAATATCACTAAAGCAGCTGAAATCCTGCACATCACGCAGCCTACTTTAAGCAGGCAGCTCATGCAGCTGGAAACAGCGCTGGGCGTCAAGCTTTTCGACCGTGACAAGCATAAATTTGCGCTCACGCCATCGGGGCAATTCCTCGTTGAACGCGCCCGCGAAATCCTGAATATGGTGGAAAAAACTACGCTCGACATTCAGGAACAGGAACATAACCTCGCTGGCAGCATTGCTATGGGCGCAGGCGAATACCAGGCCACAGAGGTACTCGCCAAGCTTATCGGCGGTTTTCAAAAGCAGTACGCTGCTGTAAGCTTTGAGCTTTTCACAAGCTCTGCTGACCTTTTGCAAGATAAGCTTGACAAAGGCCTTTTAGACGTCGCCATCCTGCAGGCTCCTGTCGATACGACGAACTACGACTACCTGCGCCTGCCTATCAGAGAAACCTGGTGCGTACTCATGCGCAGTGATGCGCCTCTCGCCAGCAAGAACGCCATCACTGCCAGCGATTTAAGCGGTCTACCCATAATTTTGCCTGCACGCCTACAGGCACGCAGCGAAATTTTCAACTGGCTCAGCGGTGACATTACTAAGATGCGTTTTATTGGCAACAGTAATCTTTTAGCCAATACTGCCGTCTTTGTTGAGCAGTGCGGTTATTATGGCATCTCCGTCCAAATGCCTCTGCTCGACGAGAAGCGTTTTACCTATCGCCCACTTACCCCTGCACTGCATAGCGATATTCTGCTTGTTTGGCGTCGTGACAGACAGCAAAGTCTCGCACTGCAAAAATTTCTTCAGTTCGCAAAATGCTTTTTAAGCATAGAACAAGCGTCAATATAAGTATTAGACATTTTCCCTGCAAGCTATATAATTTTAGGCAGATAACAGAGCGTTATCTGCCTTTTCCTTTTATGTTTTTGTGAGGAGGAACTTACTATGAACCGACGAGATTTTATCAAGGTTGCCGTAGCAGGCTTCGGCACTGTACTCTCCAGCGGTGCAGCTATCAATATGCTGAATACAAAATCTGTACCAGAAACTGCTCCTATAGCAGAGGCAGCTCCGCAGGCTGCTGACGGCAAGCAGAACGTTGTTGTTATCACCGGCAGTCCGCACAGAGCTGGTACCTCTGCCCTGCTGGCTGATAAATTTATTGAAGGAGTGCAGCAAAACGGTCATCATGTCTTCCGTTTCAATGCTGCCTTTGAGGATATTCATCCCTGCCGCGCCTGCAATGCCTGCAACCGTAACGGCAAATGTATTTTAAACGATGCTATTGAGCAAAAGCTCATGCCAGAGCTGCTCAAGGCAGACATCATCGTACTCATCACGCCGCTTTATTATTACGGCATGTCCACGCAGCTCAAAACAGTACTCGACCGCTTCTATTCCCACGTGCGCAGCTTCGACGGCAAAAAATCCTTGCTGCTCACCACCGCCTACAACAGTGCGAACTGGACGTTTGAAGCCCTCGTTGAGCATTATCAGACCTTAGTGAAATATATGCAGTGGCATGATTTAGGCATGGTTCTCGGCTACGGCTGTGGCTCACGCTATAGCATTGAACGCAGTGATTTTCCCAACCAAGCCTTAAAGCTTGGTCAGAGCATCAAATAGGAGGCAGAATATGAATATCGTAGTTTTAACCGGCAGTCCGCATAGAAACGGCACCACCTCTGTTCTTACAGAAGAGTTTATCAAGGGCGCAGAAAGCAAGGGACACAATGTATTCCGCTTCGACGCCGCCTTTCATGACATTCATCCCTGTCAGGGCTGTGACGCCTGCGGCATGAATGGTCCCTGCGTACAGAAGGACGACATCGAAAACGACCTCATCATGCGCCTTGTCGACGCTGATTTAATTGCGCTCATCTCACCTGTTTATTATTGGCACGTTTCTGCCCAGCTCAAAACCTGCATCGACCGCTTCTATGCGCGCACCGGCCGCATCAGCGGCAAGCAGAGCGTGCTGCTCGCCGCAGCAGGCAGCGACGTTCCCTGGGCTATGGACTGCCTAAACAAATATTACGCCACACTCTCGAGCTATATGCGTTGGCAAAACCGTGGCACAGTGTTCGCGCCCAACTGCAAAACGCGCGCAGAAATTCTCAAGACTAATTATCCGCAGGCAGCCTATGACCTTGGCTATAAGCTATAAAAATGCTTGGCCGATAGTTAGATTTCTTTGAACGTTCACTTTTGAACGTTCACTTGATTTGGAGTTCTCTACAACCGTTAAAATAAAAACATATCATTAAAGGAGGTTTTTTCTTATGTTTGGTTTAGGCTTACCCGAATTACTTCTCATTCTCGTTATTGGTTTAATTTTCTTCGGTCCAGGCAAACTGCCGGATATCGGTAAGGCCTTAGGCAAAAGTATGCGTGAGTTCAAGCAGGCCGTAAACGAAGCTGACCCCAACAAGGAAGCGCTCCCCGCAGCCAAGGCAGAAGAACAAAATGATGCTAGACAAGCAAAATAATTATCTGCCTGTCGAAGCGTCGCTCGATAAAGACATGACGCTCACAGAACATCTAGCGGAGCTGCGCATCTGCCTGCTCAAGGCTCTTGCTGCCCTAGTTATTGGCACTGCTAGCAGTGTCTATTTTTTGCAGGACATCACGGACGTGCTCACAAGCGCTGCGAAGGAGCTGTATTATATGCGCCCTGCCGAAGCCTTCATGATTTATATGAAGGTAGCGCTGCTCAGCGGTCTATTGCTTGCTTCGCCCTTCATGCTTTATGAGCTCTACACCTTCGTCCGCCCGGCACTGACATGGCGTGAGCGCAAATTCACGCTCATCTGCCTTCCGCTCGCGCTACTGCTCTTTATCGCAGGCATGTTATTTTCTTACAGCTTCGTCTTTCCGCGCGGCCTGGAATTTTTTCTCGGCTTTGCCGCAGGCAAGGTCAATCCGCTGATTTCTATGGAAAGCTACCTGGACTTTCTGCTTATGCTGGTTGTTCCCTTCGGCTTTGCCTTCACCGTGCCTGTGATTCTCACGCTGCTAGCTTATCTGGGCCTCATAAGCTCCAGGCTCTTGATGAAATTCCAGCGCCACGTTATTCTGGTCGCCTTCATCATCGCCGGAGTTATCACGCCCACGCCTGATATTATCACGCAGACTCTGCTCGCCGTGCCGATGATTCTGCTCTATGAGGTGAGCATTGTCATTATCCGCTATCTGCTTAAGCGCTAAGCCTATAGCAGACGTAAGCTATAGTTTTCTAAGACAAGCTTATTGACTTAGAGTTATCTCTAAGTATTACACTAACAAAGGAGCGATCACCAATGCAGAATTCGGCTTATAACCTACGACGCGTCGCTAGTTATCTTCTCGGCTTTGTGCTCTTTTACGAGCCCTTCATGCTGTTCAACCAGCTTGCGAGCACATTCTTCGTCGATACAAGCTTCAGCTCTATACACGTCCCCTGCGCCCGCATTCCACTGGCAAGCATCGTCACCGGCGAATGGCAGTACGCAAGCCCCATTTCGCTTTTCTTCTGTCTGCTGTTGGCTGTAAGCTCGCTGTGGCTCGGCCCGCTGTTCTGCGGCAGGCTCTGTCCTGCTGGCGCCTTCAGCGAATTTCTAGGCAGCCTGCTGCCAGATAAATATAAAATTGACTGGCCAACACTCGTGCCTATTCTGCCACTGCGCTACGGCTTTTTTGTCGGCTTTCTCTTTTCTATCTGACTCGGCTTCGGCCTGCCCTGCATCTACTGTAATTACTATTCCCTGGAAATTTTCGTTAACCTGTTTATCACAGGGCAGCTGCTCAATAGCCTTGCGTCCCTCTTTGCCACCTTCTTTCTGGCAAACATATTCTTCGGCTTATTCACAAAAGGCGGCCGCGGCTATTGTTTGTTGCTCTGCCCTGTTGGTACATATAATTCTTTATTCCACCTTTTAGGACGATTCGTTCCTGGCGCCTTCAATATGCAGGTACGCAAAGCAGCCTGCGTTGGCTGCACAAAATGTGAGCATGGCTGCCCTATGCGTGCCATTACTATGGTTGAGCGCAAGGCGCAAATTAACCGCAGCCTGTGCATCGTCTGCGGCAAATGCGCCCATAACTGTCCTAAAAAGGCCATCTGCTATCAAAGCAATCTGGGAAAGGAGACTGTTGAGCATGGCAAAACAAACTAATAAAGCACTTCTAAGCGACAAGCTGAGCAGCCTTGCTCTTGGTGGCAGCGCAGCTGCAGTCATCCTCCTGCCCCAGGCTATTACAAAAGCGGTACCGCAGCTCTTCACCAGGGTTGCGCCATATACAGCGCAGACCCTGCCTTACTGCACGGGCGTCTGCGGCAGCTGTGGAGGCAGCTGTCTTGGCAGCTTAACCATCATCGCTTTTTTAGCAATGCTAGATAAAATTAAAGGTAAACACAAGGAGGAACAACCATGAAACGTCGCGACTTTTTAAAACAATCTGCATTTGCTCTGGCAGGCCTTGCCATGCTGTCCTTAGGCTGCGGCTCTGACAAAACAGCCAAGGCTGACGCACCTCAGCCAGAGGTAAAACAATCTACAAACGAAGGAGCATCTCAAGCAATGAATAATAACGGTAAAAAAATTCTCGTAGCATATTTTTCCTGGAGTGGCAACACCAAAGCTGTTGCTGAAGAAATCCATAAGCAGGTCGGCGGCGACATCGTAGAACTCGTTCCGGCAACGCCGTATTCCGAAACCTACAGCGTTACTGTTGCCAAAGCCAAAACTGAGCAGGAAGCCGGTGCACGTCCTGCCATCAGCACCAAAATTGCTGACTTCGAGCAATATGACACCATCTATCTTGGCTATCCGAACTGGTGGGGCAGCATGCCGATGCCTGTGGCAACCTTCATTGACACCTATAAAATGAGCGGTAAAAAGGTTGCGCCCTTCTTCACCCACGGCGGCGGCGGCGTACAACGCTGCATGAGCGACCTCGAAGCAAGAGCACAGGGCGCTAATTTCACCGATTATCTGTGTCTGTCCGGCAGCAGCGCGAAAAACTCCCAAGGTGAAATCACCAGCTGGGTAAAGAAAACGCAAAACTAATAGTTATTAACGGAGGCACACATGAAACGACGCGACCTCTTTAAAGCAGCCGCTATGACTGCTACAGGCGTAGCCTTAGGCAGCCTGTCCGATATCAATACTACATTTGCAAAGGAAGTAACAAAAATGACAAAAGAACAGTTTTCTACTGTCTTCCCCATGGGCGCAAAAAATGACGCCTATGCACAATATTTCGTTGGCCAGAGCTATCTTAACATGCTTTCTCTCGACCAGGTTGTTATTGGTAACGTAACTTTCGAACCCGGCTGCCGCAACAATTGGCATATTCACCACGCAGACAAAGGTGGCGGCCAGATTCTGCTCGTTACTGGAGGCCGTGGCTACTATCAGGAATGGGGCAAGCCTGCACGCGAGCTGCATGCTGGTGATGTAGTCAACATCCCCGCCGGAGTTAAGCACTGGCACGGCGCCGCCCCCACCAGCTGGTTTGCACATCTGGCTATCACGGTTCCGGGCGAAAACAGTAAGAACGAATGGTGCGAGCCCGTTGATGCAGAAGAATATAACAAGCTGAAATAAACCAGCTGCCATCTTCAGTGATATCTTCCCTCATAAACGGACCAAGTCGCTCCAAACTAATTTACTGAAAGGAGAATCACCAATGAAAGACATCTCAAAAATTATACTCACTGCATTTATTTCATGCACTTTACTTTTAGGAGGCGCCACCGCTATGGCACAAACACGTGAAGCAGCAGCAAATACTGCTGCTCAAAGCTTATTCACTAAAAACGATCCTACTGATATTAAAAACGAACCGGAGCTTTCCGCTATCAGCAAAAAATTTATCTATAACGATATAAATAAGCAGATTAACCTCAGCACCGCCAAACAGGAGCTGCTGACCCTCGTTGTTCTCACCGCCAACAACACACCGGAGGATATTCCTGCCCACGTCGAAGGCGCTCTCAGAGCAGGCGCAACACCGGAGCAGGTACACGAAAGCATCTTCCATTGTACTCCCTACGTTGGTCTGTCAAAGGTAAAGACGGCACTGAAACGCGTTAACCAGGTTATGGAAATGCTCAACATCAAGCCCTGCGCTCCTGCCGGAACAACTACCGATGAAACACGCCACGACGCAGGCCTTGCCGTACAGCGTGCCATCTTCGGCGCAGAAAACATTGACAAGATGAACGCTAGTGCTCCTGCTGACCAAAAACACATTAATGACTACCTCAGCGCCAATTGCTTCGGTGATTACTACACCAGAAAAATTTTGGATGTCAAAGAGCGTGAGCTGATCACATTTACAGCAATCGTTACTCTCGGCGGATGCGAACCGCAGGCCAAGGCACACGCCGCCGCCAATATCTCCGTCGGCAACTCCCGTCAGGATTTGCTGGATGCGCTCACCATTGCCCTTCCCTACATCGGCTATCCGCGTACCTTAAATGGGCTTGGCTGTGTAAACGCTGTCGCTCCGAGTAAATAAGTCCCCAAAATTTTCTTGACTTAAACCATACTCCAAGTAGTAAAATATTCTTGATTAATTTACTTAGGAGGTAGCACACATGAAAAGACGCGATTTTCTTAAAGCCGCAGGCGTTGCTGCCGTAGGTTTAGCAGCAGGAGGCACATTAAACTTGGATAAAGCATTTGCACAGGCTCCCGTAGTCGGCAGCCAAAGAGTAATCAAAACAGCAGATGGCGCAGGCTCTCACGCCAAAGTATACTTTACCAAACACATTGATGCAGAGCATCTCATCCAATTATATGACTTAATCAACGAGGGTATTTACGGCAAAGTAGCTATCAAGCTGCACACCGGCGAAAAGCACGGCCCCAACATTCTGCCGCGCGAGCTGGTCAAAGCGCTGCAGCAGCAAATCCCCAACAGCACCATCGTAGAAACCAACACGCTCTATCAGGGTGACCGCTATACCACCGAAGAGCATCTGGAAACGCTAAAGGTGAACGGCTGGACGTTCTGCCCTGTTGATATCATGGACGCAGAGGGCACAGTTAATCTGCCCGTCCGCCATGGCAAGCACTTTAAAGAGGTTTCCATGGGCAAAAACATCGTCAACTACGACTCCATGCTCGTGCTAACGCACTTCAAAGGTCACGCTATGGGCGGCTTCGGCGGCTCCATGAAAAACCTTGCTATCGGCTGCGCTGACGGACGCATCGGCAAAGCACAGGTTCACGGTGTAGATAAGGATAATCTGCCTGCAAATTGGAACGTATGGCCGGGCAAAGAGCTGCTCATGGAAAACATGGCTGAATCTGCCAAGGCTACCATTGATTTCTTCGGCAAGCATATCGTTTACATCAATGTCCTGCGCCGCATGTCCGTTGACTGCGACTGCGCCGGCTTAAGCGCTGCTGAGCCGACCATCCCAGATATCGGTATCCTCGCTTCTACCGACATTCTGGCTATCGACCAGGCTTCCGTCGATCTGGTATATGCCAAGGAAAGCAACCATGGCCTCGTTGAGCGCATGGAAAGCCGTCACGGCCTGCACCAGCTCACCGCTATGCGCGAGCTGAAAATGGGCAATGACAAATATGAACTGATTGATCTTGATTAACCGTAATTAAAAAGGCTGTCGCACTACGATGATGCGACAGCCTTTTTGCTTATTTGGTTAATTTCACTTCGTCAAACTGCTTGCCATCCGGCAGAAAAGCTTTAAACTCCAAGGTTTTCTCATCGGCTGTCAGCGTCATATAGTTGGCAGTTTCCGGCTTCGGCGCTGTTGCCGCATCCCACTCAAAATCTCCCCACAGCTTAGGATAGCGCACATCGCCGGCCACACCTGTCAGAATATAGGTAATACCGCTTCCCTGCGGTGCAGGCGCAAAGTTCTGCAGCGGCACGCGGCGGCGATAGGTATGCAGGTGCGCCGTCAGTACTGCGTCAACCTTGTATTTTTCAAACACCGGCATCAGACGATAGCTGAAATCAAGAAAATGTGTCTTGGTCTGCGCTCTGCCGGACTCCGGCCCAAAGCCGTATAGAAAGATATCGCGGTGCATCAAAGCAACCTTCCACAGTGCCTTGCTCGCCGCCAAATCCTTTTCCAGCCATTGCAGCTCATCTGCCAGCAAATCAGGCTGGAATTTTTTCATCTCTGGAAAGTTGGTATCAAGCACTACAAAATGCACAAAACCGTAATCAAAGCTATAAAACTGATTAGGATACTTAGCCAAGCCGTTTTGCGGTACATTAAACAAATGCGTATAGCTTGCAGGCAGGCATTCCTTCCACTCCAGACTGTACGCTTCATGATTGCCGATAACAGGTGCCAGCGGCACAGCATCACTGAACACGCTCACGCTGTTAAACCAAGCACGCCATTGACTCGCATCCTGACCATTATCCACTAAATCACCCATATTCACATAAAACGCACTTTCCGGATGGCGATTGTGCGCATCACGCGCCAGCTGCTGCCAGCCGCTGTAATTGGAGCTTTGCGAATCCGGGAAGATTAAGGCGGTAAAGCCATCTCCCTTTTCGGTGCCCAGCTTGTGCCAACGCCCTTTGTTCTGCGCTGTGCTGATGCGGTATTCATAAGCACTTCCCGGCAGCAGGCCGCTAAGACGCGCAGTATATTGAATAATACTGTTCTTATCCGTAAAGCTGCTGTCTGTTGCCTGCACTTTCTTGATATCCTTGCTGCCATTTAAACGGTACTCCAGCGTATAAGGCTGCTTCACCTTCGCTTCCCACATAATTGTGCGCCCTGTCTTGTTATCCGCAGCCACCAGCTGACGCGGATTGGTAATGGCAACGGCAGTATCACTGCCCTGCACTTCGCCGTCGGCATTTTTAGCACAGCCGTTTAAGGCCATTACTGCCAGGCATAATATAAAAAGTAAAAGCTTAATTTTCTTGCTCATGCTCTGCTTCCTCTCATGTTGCTTTATTTAAGTATAGCATAACACCTGGAGTTCAGTCGAAGTCAAGCGCAAAAGGAAGCAGCTGCCTTACGCCAAGGCAGCTGCTTAAATTTTTTATTTTAGAAGGTGACAGGCGTGCCATAATAAGCACACAGCAAAACCTCTTTCATCTGTTCCTTATCAATCTGACGCGGGTTCGAACCGGTGCAGGGGTCAAGCACAGCATTCGCCGCGATTGCATCGGCATGCTCACGCAGCACCTCTTCGCTGACACCATTTTCTTTATATGTCTGCGCAATATCCAGCTTCTTATTCAAAGCCTTAATCGAATCTATAAGAGCGTTCGTCAGCTGCGCATCAGTATTGCCAGCTAAACCCAAATGACGGGCAATTACAGCGTAATGGTCAGCGCACACCTTAGCGTTAAACTCAATAACCGACGGCAGCAGAATCGCGTTGCAGCAACCATGTGGAATATGGAACACAGCGCCTGTCTTATGTGCCAAGCTATGAGCAATACCCAGAAGCGCATTAGAAAAGGCCATACCTGCCATACACTGTGCAATATGCATCTTTTCACGAGCTGCTTTATCGCCATAATAGCTGGCAACAAGGCTGTCATAAATATCGCTGATTGCCTGCAAGGCCAAAGCATCAGAGAAATTGCTGCGAGCTGTAGCAACATAAGCCTCGATAGCATGCGTCAGCGCATCCATACCTGTATGCGCCGTCAGCTTCTTAGGCATGGTCAGCGGAATATCTGTATCAAGAATTGCGATATCCGGCGTAATCTCAAAATCAGCCAGAGGATATTTAATATCAGTTTTATAATCTGTAATTACAGAGAAGGCTGTTACCTCCGTTGCCGTGCCGCTAGTGGACGGAATAGCTACAAAAATAGCCTTGTTACGCAACACCGGAATAGTAAACGGATCCTTGATGTCTTCAAAGGTTTTTTCCGGATGCTCATAGAAAACCCACATAGCCTTAGCCGCATCAATCGGCGAGCCGCCGCCAATCGCCACAATTACATCAGGCTCAAAGGCACGCATGGCTTCAGCACCACGAAATACAGTTTCAATTGACGGATCAGGCTCTATACCTTCAAACAGCTGCGTCTCTATGCCAATGTTATGCAGCACATCCTCAACCTTTTGCAAAAAACCGCCTCGCTTCATAGAGCTGCCGCCAGTGAAAATCATTGCTTTTTTATGCCCCTTAAGCACCTTCAGCTCACTGATTGCACCAGCACCATAATAAATATCACGCGGTAAAGTAAATCTTGCCATAATGCGCACCTCCTAATATTATACACTCAAGAAACTTATATTTCTTATTAGTATATTATAGCACTACTTCCGTTTCAAATTAGTGATAAAATTGAGAATTTTTCCTAGATACCATATAGCGATAATATATAGGCATAAAAAAACAGCAGCCACAACACTGGGTACATATCACACCAAAGTGTTTTAGCTGCTGTTTTCGTATATGAGATGGAGTTAAGTATAATGAGCTTAATTAAAATTCAAATTCTGCGGAAAGCATGAAGGAACGAGGATTGTTAAGCATGAATTTATTATTCTGACCAGCTTGAACAATCCAATGGCTATCATTAGCCACATTATAGCAGGCAGCAATAAATTTAACAGGTATACCATTAATTTTAGCTTTATGACTAGCAAACAAGTCCAAAGTAACATGTGAAGGAATATCGAGCTCTTCTTTATTTCCCTTTACATATTTGCCAACACCAACATAGCTAAGTCTTCCAGTAAAGCTAGTGTCTTCATCAGGCTTGTATTCTAAGCCCCAAACGCTGCTCCACTCAGCCGAACCCATTACATGACAGCCATCATATTTTCCGTTAGCTGTTTTTTCTTGGCGTGCATCAAGCCATTCAAAGCCACCAAAAGCATTCCATTTATCTGCAAACGAAGCATTCAAGCTGAAGTCAACGCCCTTATAACGGTTTAAACCATTATTAGTCAGCCACAACTTGCCAGCAGCATCCTTTACATCCATAGTCTGAGGCTGCTTCATGTCAAAATATGCCAATGTCATCATCAGATTATCATTTGCTTTATATTTTACACCAACTTCAGCATTGCTATTACGAACAGACGGTAATATTTCGCCATCATTCTCATAATTTTTCTTACCAGATGCAACAACTGCTGTACCACGGTTTCTTGAATTTGCTTTAGCTGCATAAATTGATAAATCATCAGTCGGTGCATAGGATAAGCCAAAGGTTGTTGCCCAATTATTATCCTTAACATTATTTTTCTGCTGATTCTTGGTTGTACCACGTACATAATCACCATGACGACGAGAAGCAGAAGCAAGCAATGTCAGTTTGCCAATTTCGACCTTGTCCATAAAGTTCAAACTTACGTCTGTTTCCTCATGTTGAAGGTTTTTCGTTAATGTAGAAGATATATCACCGTTATAAATCCACGGTCTAAAAATCACCCCAGTATAAATATTGCCTTCAAAACTACCATCAGCTTTTCCAGTTGATGGATTTATAGTATCAACGCCTTTTTTATACATTTTACGATGAACGCGATCTGCAGATACGGCAACATTGTGCTTAGCCATGCCTGTCATAAAATCGCCCTTTAAGCCAGTCTGCAAATACTGGTTGCGAATATGAATATAGTCAGACCACACCGCAGTTTCAGGATCTATATCGCCATTATCAAAAATATTGATTTCACCATCGTAAATATAGCGACGCACAACAGATTGGTTAGCGCCAGCATTAACAAACCAGTTTACATGCTCGCCCAGTTTTTTCTGATGATTGAGTGTCAGCATATAACCATTGGTATCCTGATGCATCAAGCTAGGATCGTCAAAGCTCTTGCTAGCATCCGGAGCATCAGGAATTTTTGTTGGATCTCCCGTCAATAAGAAACGACGTTCTGTACCCATAAGCTTCTGGTCATAATAACCGCCAAAAACGTTGGTTTTAGTCGTCTCGCCTTCATAGCTGATGTTAGCAAACAAATTCTTCTTGCGCTGGCCTGCACCAGAAATAGCCAAGCCGCCATCATCATATTGGCCGTAAATCCTTACACCAATATTACGGTCTTTGCCAAAGCGTTGGCTGATATCTATATATTCGCCATAATCGCCATAACCAGCAAAGGTCTGCGTATATTTGATGAAATCATCCTCGCCGGCACGCTTAGTATTCAAATAAATAGCACCAGGAGTTGCACCAGTCAGCGGTCCAGCCTGATAAGAAGGAGTCGAACCATTGATAGTAGAAGCAGGACCAATCAAAGCATCAATGCTGCCTACTGTATGTGTTATAGGACCGGTAGCCATAATAAAGAAGCCAGGAATATTATTTACATAATAAGATGCGGCATTCGTACATACGCCACGGATAGAAAAGTCTGTTTTAATCGGCGAAGTACCCGTGCGAATTGCAGGCACGTTGGAAAGAACAGTATCCAAATCCTGATTCGGCATGGCCATCTTGCTGACAGTATCCTCAGTGATACTCTGGACAGTAAACGGTGCCTTAATAACCTCTGTTTCACCTAAAAGACCTACTCTGGAGGAATCGTTGTTAAAACCACCCGGCAAAGGAGTTTTGTGGTTACGGGAGCTTTCAACAACCATCTCATCCAGATTGAAAGTTTCAATGGTTTCTGCACTTACAGAAGCTGCACTCACGCCAAGAATAAGTGAGCACATGATACTGCTTAAAAGCATTTTTTCTCTCTTCGACATTCTGATACACCTCTTAATCATCAATTTTATAAAATTTATATGTGAGAGTGAAATAATAAGCTAGTAGGGAACACAAATAGTTCTTTGCTGCTCCGGCAAATACAGCAGCTTTATTTTCAGCTTATAAATTTCCTCTAACGCTGACTCTGTTAATACATCACGCACATCGCCAACCTCAAGTCCGTCTGGCTTTAAAATCGCCGTCTTACTACCCAGATAAAAAGCCTGGTCAGGCATATGCGTTGTTAAAATAACAGCTATTCCTCTTTGTGACAGCTTCTGTACCATCTGCAGTACGCGGAACTGATTACCGTAATCAAGATGATTTGTCGGTTCATCCATAATAACCAGCTGCGGCTGCTGCACAATAGCACGGGCAATAACAGCTTGTCGTTGCTGTCCACCGCTCAAAGTATTGAAGGAACGGTTACGCAAATGATAAATGCCCAAATCATTCAGCACTTCATCAGTCAACTCGTAATCCTTTTGTTTAGGCTTGGTAAAAACACCAAGATGCGGCGCTCTTCCCATAACAACATAATCCCGCACCAGAAACGAGTAAGCTGTATTTTGTACCTGGGGTACATAGCCAATCTGTGCAGTAAACTCTTTCTGATTTTCATAAGGCGTATATTCATCACCCTCGTCCGTAATAAGACGTACATCACCGCCGGCTAATGGCTTAAAAAATCCTATTAACGTACGCAACAGTGTTGTTTTACCAATACCATTACTGCCTAAAATCGTCATAACCTCACCCTTGTTAAGTGTAAAGCTGACGTTCTGCCATAAAGGAGCCTGCTCATTATAGGCAAATGCTAAATTATTTACAATTAACTTCATGATAACGCCAACCTTTGTCTTAACAAGAGATAGAAGTAAAACGGAGCACCAATCAGACCGGTAAGAATACTTAAGGGAATCTCCGCACTCATCGACGCACGTGAAATCGTATCAACAGCCAACAGGAAAAATGCTCCCAGAACGATAGCTAACGGCAGCAGACGTTGGTTGTTAGGGCCGACAAGCATTCTGGAAAAATGCGGAATAACAAGACCAACCCAACCGATTGTACCGCTAATGCAAACTGAGCAGGCTGTAAGAACAGTCGCACACAGGATAATCGCATAGCGCAGCCAGCCGGCATCACGTCCCAGCATATGTACCTCTTCATCGGAAAGCGTCAGGATATTCATACGCCAGCGAATGACCAGCATAAACACAAGACAAAATACAATAGGTATTCCGCTGGAAAAAATATTAGCCCAGGTTACGCTAACTAGAGAGCCTAGCTGCCAATAGGTGATTTCCGGCAGTTGTGTTTCGCTGTCTGCGAGGTATTTTATAATACCTAATAATGCATTCATCAGACCGGAAACAATAAGGCCGGACAAAACAAGCATAACTATCGAATTTTTACCGATAATACGCGGAATAATAACAGCGCAGCCAACTGCAAGCATACCACCCACAAAGGCTCCCATCTGGACAAAGGTGCTTCCTAAGCCCAACAAGATACAAAGCGACGCACCAACGCAAGCACCGGAGGATACACCCAGCATATCTGGTGCTACAAGCGGATTTTTAAAAACACTCTGATAAGCAGCGCCAGAAAGTGACAACGCCGCACCAATCAAAATTGCTGCCAGTACACGCGGCAGACGCAGCGTGTAAATAACGCTCGCTGCCTGGTCGCTCCAGCTTTGCTCTACCGGCACAACATAAGAACACAGGATTTTAAAGACATCCATCGGCGCAATATGAAGACGTCCCATTCCTAGGCTCACTACTACCATCAAAAACAGTAATATGCAAAATACAAGCATAATTACCGTATAATTTGCTTTACTTGCTTCTATCTGCATCAGAATAACGGCTTACTGTTTTTATTAGCTTCATCAGCAAAAATTTGCGCCATATCTGCTTCTGAAATATTGTAGTGCATAAATTCCTCATAGAATTTTTTTGCATCTGCACGCACATCCAGCTCCTTGAACAATTCCGGCTGCAGCACATGCGCCAGCCATTCCATCATGAGCGGTGTTTCTACACCTGGAGCATCCCAGCGATAGATACCCATAGGCACCTTATATACTCGCTTCTGCTGTACCGCTTTAACCGTACTCCAGTCCTGACCTGGAATTTTATTATCATACAAATCGTCAGGCACAAATTTATCAAAGTTACTCAGCAAAATAATATCCGGATTAAGCTTATATACCTCTTCCATAGCGATGGTCTGCTCACTGCCGCCGTTTAAGGCAATCTGGTCATAGGGGTTTTCTCCACCGCCAATACGAATAGCCTCATGCATGAAGTTATCATTACCCTGCAAGCGCAGTTTAGCATTACGCAGGAATAAAACAGTCGGCTTATCGGTCTTTTCCCAAGCTTTTTTCGCAATAATTTTTTTATTAGTTGTATCGTAATATTCGTTAATTTTTGCAGCTCGTTCTTCTTTTCCTAAAAGCTTGCCAATAATTAAAAAGCTTTTCTTCAGATTTTCTACTGTATCATTGTAAATCAGCAATGTCGGAATCCCGACCTTGGTCAGCTTTTCCGCATCCTTATCCTGATATTGCCACAAAATAGCAGTATCAATACCGGCCTGGGCTGCACTTTCAATATTAACAGAAAAATTCTGCGCAATAATTTTAGTATCTAATTGCGCGAAATGCTTATCCTTTGTTTCCAAAAACTTACCTTTATAAGCTGACATCGCGCCGCCATGAATTGCCGCCAAGCGCTCAGAGCTGCCATCGATAGCATAAATAACACTAGCCCAAGGAATAGGCACAACAGCAATACGCTTCACATCCTGCGGTACGCTTACTTCTCTGCCCTTCAAATCCGTAACTATTTTCGTTGCCTGCTTGGTATCTGGTTTTTTATCGGCATTATTACCACACCCTGCCAACGCTCCCACTAAAGCTAATGCTGCCAGCGCAGCGGCAGTCAATTTTTTCCAGTTTTTCATAGAAAAGCTCCTTTCACTTCACTCAACCTCATACTCAAAAATTATTTTACCAGCAGCTTAAGCTGCTCAGCTATATTCTTGCCTAAAGCACCGCTGCCGGCAGTGCAGGCACTGCGGCCGGAAATAACACCCCATGGCAATGGTATATACTTTTTTGTTTCTGCTCCGACAGAGCTCATGATATCCATTAACAACGTATCGGCAAATACGATATCTGCATCCTCCCACAAATCCTGTAAGGCGGTTAAGCTGTCTACAATAATCAGCCATTTATCGGCACAGGGAGCTTTACGGTATAATTTGCGGCTGGCAACGCCCGTACATAGCGTAGCCAACTGTATATGATGAAAGCCTTCATGCCAAAGCGCATGTGCCAATCCCATCGTCTGCATAGGATCACCTATAAATAACAGCTTGCGTTTATCCGTTTCCTCTATGCTGTAGTTATGAATACATATCTGACGTATCTCATTATTTTCTGTCTTGCACAGCTCCTGCACGTTTTTCCGCCACATCTTCATAGCATGTTCTCCTACCGGACATGACAGCAGCAGAGGTACAGCATATTTTTCGTTCAGCACACGCGCAGCCGCTATACCGGCAGTTGATACAACCCAACATAAAGCAGGTCTGCCGGCAGCTTTTTCGCCAACAAACCGTGGCTCATAGCCCATACTTCTAATATAGGCAAAGCATTCCGCATACTGCTCTCTTTCACCACAGAGGAGAGGACTATATCCTAGAATAAGTATCTCACGAGCAGGCTTTACATATAGCTCCTGCTCTTCCTCCACCAAAAGCTCCTGCGCACAGCTTACGCCATATACAGCATCATTAAAACCATCCATATCAAAGCTTCGTGTTTTCAAATTATTTTCCATTGAATTTGCCACCCAATTGCCGTCAAAGCCAATAAAAGCTGCTACTGCAGAGCTGATAAGATTCAACGATTTATATTTTCCGTCTGACATCAGTTCACCGCACTGCTTAACACAATTATCTTCTATACCATAAATAAAATCCTGCTTTTTTGTCTCCAGAGCATATACTCCCTGCGTTTTCTTAAGTAAATCACCGTCGCGCAGACAAGCCCTGCAACCGCTGGGCGCTACCAATACCTTCGCCTCATTTGCAGGCAATGTGTCTATAACACCGGCAACATCTGTAGCTAAAGGCGGCAGCTGATACAGATTATGACTTATGCATCCATTTTCCTCAGGTAGCTCAGCCATAAATTCATCAACTGGCTTAAAATGCCTTATGTCCATCTTGCCCAACGGTCCACGAAAGAAGTAGCGTACCGTAACACCGGTTGCTTCAGAAAGACTGCTCTCCAGATAATCAAAATCAAGTCTTGTCAAGATATCCAGACAGTTCAAATACAGTACCACAACCTGTACACCATGCACCGCTGCGGCCCGTTTTATAACGCGCGTAATTTTTTCTTCGGCGGTTCCCATAGTATAATCATCATCTGTTGTAAGGCAAAACATAAGCTGCTGCAGCTTGCCCTGCACTGCAGCACGAAAATAAAGCTCTCGCAAGCATGGACCGGAACCGGCAGCAACTAACATTACATCCTTTCGCTGCCACAAAACATCTGAGGGAGGTTTTGGCATATTAAACTCCATAGTCTTGATTGGCTTCATTACTTTCACTTCTTTCGTGCTATTTTCTATTAACATTCTATCACATTTGCATTGCTAATAATAATTAATGTTACTAAAGCCTTGATTCAATTATATTGAACCAAGGCTCCTTTTCTTCAAAATAATTTAATTATCAATTTTACACTCGTTTATACTGCTCCAACAGCTGAAAAAATAATTTCAAGGGCGGACTAAGCCATTTATCTTTGCGATAGGCGTATACCGCATGAATCGGCTCAAACTTTTTATCTATAGGAATTTCTACCAACACATCTTTATCCAATTCCTCTTGAATCGTAAACTTGGGCAAAAAACATATACCCATATCATTCTTCACTAAATTTTTTATCGTCTGTGTACCGCGAATTTCAATCGTCGGTCCCATAGTAAAATTTTTGCTTTTGATATATTCATCGAATCTTTTACGCACCCTGCCTACTGCAGGCTGGCAAATACGTGCTAACGAGCTGAAATCCTGATTAGGCGTAATAAAATCGCTGTACAGCTTTTTTATTTTGGGCGAAGCAAACATCACGAAATCAAAATCTTTATATGGTACAACCTTTATCGTAGCATCATCTACAGGCAAATCATAAAAAATCCCAATATCAGTTTTATTTTCTCTTATAGCCCTATACACCGAAGTACTGGTCATAGAATCAAGGTAAATATGCACACGCGGTGCCTGCTTACGAAATTCGCGCAAAATCTTCGGCAGATGGAAGCATAGAAGCGATTCCGGCGCAGCAATACGTATATCTCCCTGGCATTCTTCAATAACACTGCGAAAGCTTTTCATATTATTTACAGATTGCAGCACATTTTCTACGTAAGGCACCAGTTCCTGTCCTGCCTTAGTCAAAACCATATGTCTGCCTGCTTTTTCGAAAAGCTGCACGCCAAGCTCCTTCTCCAGCTGACTGACATGAAACGTAATCGTTGACTGCGTATAGCATAATTTTTCCGCTGCTTTATTAAAGCCCCCGGCTTCTACAATAGTGTGAAACGTATTAATGTAACGTAAGTCCATACTTCCTCCAAAATGATACCCGTGCTCATCAAAAAATTTATAGTAACAAGCTATTTATTACGTTATTTATATTATACAATCTTTCTACATATATAACAACAAGCAGCTACCTTTAGGCGAAACACTTCACGCCAAGGCAGCTGCTTATTTTTATCTTACTTTAATATATCACTGTTTCCCCATCTTCCGGAATTACATAATTATCAACGCCACGACGTACAAGCGCACCCCGCATTTGGCTACGTGTAATCGAAGCATGAGCAACATTATCGAAATGTGTCAGATACAGCTTTGCTTCCGGCAATGTCTGATGTACGCAATCCACATCTTCATCATTCATTATAAGCCTGCCATAAGCACGCAGCTCCGCAGCGCAGGCATTAAGCATAATTACCTCCGGCTGATAATTTGCCAAAGTTTTACGCACGCCATCAAACCAAATCGTATCTCCGGCAACGTATAGAACCTTTTCCTGCTCTGCTTTAAATACTACACCACAAGCATCAGACGATGGCTTTATCGTGCCATGCAAAGCTGGTGTTTTATATAAGGTTATATCTGCAAACTTAACACCATCATTTTTCAGGATGCGTACATCCTGAAAACCTGAAGCTTTTAAGGCCTGCGCATCATCTTCATTTTGCACAAAAATTGGCTTATCATGCTCCAAAATATCACCAAAAGTGCCCTTCTGCATATTGATATCTATATGATCAGGGTGTATATGCGTTATAATATAAGCATCAACTCCACTTAAAATGCTTTCTACCGTTTCCGGCAAAGCAAAAAGCGGCATGGGTATTTTCGCCTTTACCGGGTCAACAGCCATGTAAGGATTTCCCGGAATACTATCGAAACAACCTAAACCATATTGCTCCACAAGCCAAGGATCTAAAAGAAAAGTTTTACCACCATAAAAAATTTTATTCGTCGCACTGCGAATTTGCTTGATTTTCATTTTGTTCCTCCTTTAATTTTTATTCTATTATAGATATAGATTCACTGCAGCAAAAGAAAAAACTTAGTTCTTTACCGCAACCAATAAGTTGCGGTAAAATAAGATTGAGGTGAAAAAGCAATGCAGCCAAAGCAATTACAATATTTTATTACAGCCTATGCAACAAAAAATATCCAACGAGCAGCAGAAAAGCTTTTCGTGTCTCGCCAAGGAATAAGTAAAACAATTCGTGAGCTGGAACAGGAATTAGGCGCAGACTTATTCTTACGCTCATCCAAAGGCTTAGAGCCAACGGATTTTGCCGAAGCATTATTCCCCCATGCCAAAAAGTTGCTCGATGAATATAACTACATAACAGGCCTGAACACCTTGGCAAAGCAAAAAGAAAATGTTATCACCATCTACGCGCTCGATAACATTGTAAAATATTTAACAGCAGAATTTTTCTTTGACTTTCGCAAATTATATCCGAATATTATTCTCAGTATTATCGAAAGCACCGATGAGGCCGCTCTCAACGCCTTGCTTGCACGCAATGCAGATTTCGCTATTACTACAGATCCGTTGGACAACACAAATTTTACACTTACACCAATATTTTATACGCATTATTGCATAGCGCTTTCTGCTGACCACCCTTTAGCTGCTAAAGAAAGACTCAGCTACCAGGATCTTCATAATCAAAAAATAATCAGTAAAGGAAGATCCTTCCGTTGTTTTCGCGACAATATGGAAAAATATATTCTTGGTAATGGTCTGAATGTAGATATTTTTGCGGAAATCACCGATATTGACGTTGCCCTGGATTTAGTAAAGGAAAGCAACGTAATCCATCTGGGCTATGACTACATTGCTGCAATGCAAAGACATCCTGATATCAGATGGAAGATGCTCGATGCTGAAGTAAGCGGTCAGAACATGTATATTGCAGGTCTAAAAAACACTCTTCCGCGCAAGGTGTGCCGTGATTTGCAAAATTTTTTATTGGCATGGCTGCCCATACATAACAAAGATAAAATTATTTTGTAACCTCATTTCAATAAAAGACGAGCTTGCTGCAGCTTTCCGGCACCACGTTTTTCTTCATCAGGCCTTCAGCTGCTGCTTGTAAAATACGTTCATTTTTACTTTGCGCCGAATCTACCAACGGCGTAAAACCTCCTAGCATAAATATTCTCCTTCACAGAAATATAGTTTATTATACTTTTTCATGCAAGAAATCCTAATTGGTCAAAAGATTTCTATCTGCAATTACAGTATTTTTATCATAAACTATAATATGACTTATTGCTTAAAAAATAAAATAGTAAAACGCTTACAGAGGTACTGTTTTTCAATGCTGTTTTTGCTATAATATAGATTGAAGCTATCGCATGCTGTTATTTTAAACAAGGTATCATAAGGAGGAGACCATATGAGCTTAAAAATAATTACTAAGCGTTGCAAGGGCTGTGGTATTTGTGCGGCCTTCTGCCCGAAAAAAGTTCTGGCAGTCAGCGAAGTCGGCAAAGTCGAAGCCGTCGCTGAAGAAAATTGCATCAAATGCGGACAATGCGAAATGCGTTGCCCCGACTATGCTATCTTTGTAGATAAATAAAAAGGAGTGAGTTAACCCATGTCAAGAATCCTGCTGTTACAAGGTAACCAAGCGGTTGTTGAGGGTGCGATTGCTGCCGGTGTAAAATTTTACGGCGGTTATCCGATCACCCCTTCTACCGAAATTGCTGAACAATTAGCTCTGCGTCTGCCGCAGGTTGGCGGTAAATTTATGCAGACTGAAGACGAAATCGCCGGTCTCGGCACTGTTATCGGTGCATCTATGGCCGGTAAAAAAGCTATGACCGCAACCAGCGGCCCGGGCTTCTCACTGAAACAGGAAATGCTCGGCCTCGCCTGCAGTGCTGAAATCCCCTGCGTTATTGTTAACGTACAGCGTGTAGGCCCCGCAACCGGCCAACCGACCTCCCCCGCACAGGGCGAGGTTATGCAAACCCGCTGGGGCACCCACGGTGACCACTGGCTGATTACCGTTTCTCCGTCCAGTGTTCCCGAATGCTTTGACCTGACTTTGCGTGCAGTAGCATTGAGCGAAAAATATCGTTGCCCGGTTATTCTCCTGATGGACGAGGTTATCGGCCATATGCGCGAGAAAATCGAGCTTCCCGACAACTATGATGAAATTCCGCAGGCAGAACGCAAGCGCCCGACCTGCGCACCAGAAGATTATCTGGCTTACGGCTGCGAGGAAGGCTCTAAGGTTCCTGCTATGGCAGACTTCGGCAGCGGTTACCGCTGGCACGTATCCGGTCTTGTACATGACGAAACCGGTTTCCCGAAAGGCACCGGCGAAGCAACCCGCACCTCTCAGGACCGTCTGCGCACTAAATTAGAAGATAACTTAGACGACATCGTACAAGTAGAAAACTATCGTATGGAAGATGCCGAATTTGCTGTTGTAGCCTTCGGCGGTGCTGCCCGCACTGCTTATGAAGCAGTTGATATGGCACGCAAGGAAGGCCTGAAGGTTAGCTTCGTCCGTCCGATTACTATCTGGCCGTTTGCTGAAAAGCAAATGCAGGAGCTGGCAGGTAAGGTTAAAGGCATCCTCGTACACGAGCTGAACTGCGGTCAGTACGTTCTGGAAGTTGAACGTGCGGTAGCAGGCAAGGTTCCTGTAAGCCTGTACGCTAAATACGATAACGAATCTGCTACTCCGGCCGAACTGTTAGCTGAAATCAAAAAGGCTATGGCCTAACGGATGAGAGGAGAAAAAACGATGAGTGAAATGGAAAATTTAATCAATAAATATTTCCGCCCGGGCCGTCTGCCTCACATCTGGTGCCCCGGCTGCGGCAACGGCGTTATCACCGGCGCCATTGTAAAAGCAATTGATAAGCAAGGTCTGGCAAAAGACGACGTTTCAGTAATCAGCGGCATCGGCTGCTCCAGCCGTTCCTCCGGTTATCTGGACTTCAACACCGCCAATACTCT